>Ga0315915_1000546_pt1 | contig 39552 bp, 21 predicted proteins | sample MpolbnodulesMG_FD_207738 | JGI IMG/M metagenome (GOLD analysis project Ga0315915, IMG submission 207738) | Medicago polymorpha root nodule microbial communities from Los Angeles, California, United States - branched nodules | ecosystem: Host-associated > Plants > Roots > Nodule | place: USA...
TTTAGTTCTTTTTATAGTTAACGATGGCTAATTCTAAAACAAGGTTGAAGAAATCATTCTAGTTCACTTCATTTTTTGATTATTTAATATATCTGGTTTCAGGTGAAGCGATATTTTCAATATGATGAACCAGACGGGACAGTAAATGAGATTTGGCGCCAAATTTCAAAAAAACTACCCTTGATCAAATTGATGATTAACCGCGAGAAACGACTGTTTACAAAACCTGATTGCTCTTGCGTATGTACAAACCAGACTGCCATTGGAACTTTATAGCACTAACAATTGGATTTGGCATCCCATGAACTCCGGCTTGGTTTTGATGGGGCATTCTGAGTTGATGAGAAAATTAAGGATAATGATAGTTGTAAATGTAGTTTCTGTCATATTTCTCATAAGGGTGGCTTGGAGATAATTGTTGACAACCACGGTTTACTCAACTCATGTCCCAATCGAATTCTTGTAACACGAGAGAAATTAGGTGTAACTATCATTATCCGTTGGTTACTGCTGGGCTGGCATGAGTGTGATATTTAGTTGCTGGAAATTGCTTGTTATCTGCCTTCCGTGTAGGTATACCTTACGCATTCTGTCATTGTAGATTCCACGAGCCCCTTATATGATTATACATTAGACTAGGCTAAGAAGATGAAATCTATTTGTATCGTGATTGTATTGTACAGGTTATAAAATAAAGGCATGATTATTTTTATTCTTTATAATCATATCTTCATCTTTCCCTGTTCATTCTGCTGTTGTATGTGTGTATGTATGTACCGATACCTCTTATCGTTGGTCAAATTTATTTATTGAATGTAAACCATAATTCTGTTCACTGTTAGTAACGTGTTGATCATAAGCAGCATGTAATGTTCTCCTGTTGGTGTTTGAACTATCAATTATACCATAAGAAGTAAGAAATAACTGCACATTTAGCAATTGGTATGTTGAAACAAATCTTGAACTTACCGAGAAACAAGTGAGCAGAGATAATCGGGGATACCTCGAATAAAATCTCAGCAAGAAATGAACTCCTGAAAAAGAGGCATCTGTGACTCCTCCATAACTTTTATCATGATCGTTCAGAATTAATATATTTCATCACTATTCACACCACCGTTTTTATACAGTTCGCTATGTTTTTATGGGTTTGTCTAACATGCACAAGTAAAATGAATCGACATCATGCACAAAAAGAAGAAAATTGTTTTTCTGACATTGAAAACTTCATAATAACACAAGTAATTTACTAAATAGCCCCCAACGGTTGTTAATTGCCGTTCTACAAACCGGCAGCAGTTAACTGCCGCTAGTGCCAACGACAATTAACTGCCGCTGATGCCAACGGTAGTTAACTGCTACTACGTGTTTGGTTCCATTTCCAGCAGCTCACCTTCCATTTTTCATAACCAAATTCTTTCATACTTAAATAAATTCATCCAAAATTTTCATCCTTAACATGATAAACAAATTTTTTCATCCAATTGCAAATTCATGAATATAAAATGTACGAAATAATATTTAATAGGATAAAATTAAAATGCAAGAAATAATATAAAATGTACGTACGGAAATGTCATAGAAATACGAAAATGTACGGAACATGTCATAGTAATACATCACCATCATCATAGTCAAAGTGTATATAAAAAAAAGCCTAATCAGAATCAACCCTGCTGCCTACCATGCCTCTGCCCCCTGCGCCGTCTGGCAATCAGATATGTAAGGGTAGGGCGACCAGTACTGACTATCCGAATCACCTCCTAGACAATCTCCTCTTTAGTCATCTCACCGCTCCTGGCCGCAATATCATCAGCTATATGCACCACATCCCGGATGGTCGTCAATGTGTCAGACATCTCTCTGGCATGCTCCTCCTCTATGATCTGCTCCACGTTCACCGGCCTGGAGGAGATCCTTCATCAGGTGAGAGAATACGAGGGTGGGAGACTTTGGCATACCAAGCCATGTAGCCAGCGTCATGATGCCATGGTCTCTGATACCTATGTACCCAATCAGGGTAGAACCACGCCTGAGCGTCTAGCAACACAGTGGTCAGCAATTGCGTAGGCATTTGAGCGACAAATGACGGATGTCTGGGAACGTCATGTACAAACTCAAACTGCCTCTTTACCCGCTCAGGTAAATGACGATACACCCTGTCCTTCCCGCACATCAACCATCCCGAGTAAGTGCACAGAAGCTGAAAAGGGTGCACTTCTCTGTGATCACCATAAGTACAAAACCTCACACCATCTACCTCTAAGCGATCCAGGAGTAGGCGGTAATGCTGCACATCCATATGCCCCCTGCTAGTAAGCCATCTCCCAGCACATGATCTCTCATTTTTCCACTTCTTGTTAGGCTTCCTTGGGTACGGACCTGACAAATGCTCCAAAATCCATCGCTGCAACAAAAAAATAAGACACAAAAATAAGTATTCGAGTTAAATATTAAATATATCTAATACATTATAAAAACTTCACAAAAATATTTAAATAACATCCTAAATAAATGTAGTCGAACTTAGGAAACAAATAATCTAACATGATGATAAAAATTATAAAATAAAGAATTTTTCTGTTTGCACCCCATATATTTCTGGTTACACCTAAAATTTCTTAAAAGTTTTTAATAATACCAAAATTGCCCTTTTATATAAATGCTCTTAAAACCTTGATCTCATTCCTTGTCACTCTCTTTCACCCACAAACGATCAAACAATCCTGATGTTCAATCAATCTCTGTGGAAGATTAAAGAGTGAATCAAAACATTTTTCATTCATACTCGATTGCATATAAGTAAATGAATTTTTTCTTCTTTTTCTATAATGCTAGTTTCAAATTTTCCTTCTTCTTGTTCAACTGCACTGTACAACGATTTCAATGTTGTGGTTAACTTAAATTTAGTTTAAGTAGGTTCATGTAAACTTAGTTTACATAACCTACTTAAACTTAGTTTACATGACCTACTTAAACTAAGTTTACATGTACATACTTAAACTGAGATTACGTAGAATCATTTAAAACCTAAGTTTACATGTACATACTTAAACTGAGATTACGTAGAATCATTGAACAAGGTTGAACATTTAGATGTACACTTAAACTCAGTTTACATGACCTACTTAAACTAAGTTTACATGACCTACTTAAACCGAGTTTAAGGTTAAATTACAGTAGAATACATAAACAAGAAAACACAAATTAAATCCAGAAAAAGCTTAGAATGAGGGAACCCATGACAAGAAAAACATAATTGATCAAAGAACACAACTTGCTAACCTTATTTGCTTCGAATTTTCTTTGAAATCTTGCATAGAAGGGATAAATCTGATTGAAGAAGAAAAGACGGAAGATGGGTTTTGGGGTGTAACCAAGAAAGAAGGAAGAAGCTTTTTGAAAATTAAATTTTATACAAGGGTTATTTTGTCATTATGGGGTGTAACCAAAACTATATAGGGTGTAATTAGAAAAACTCTAAAATAAATTCATAAATAAATGAAGATAAATATTAAAATATTACCATAAGAAGGGTCGTACAACCAGCCATCGTTCTGTTATTTAGAATAACAGAATCATCCAGATAATCGTACAGGTAAGATAAGGTCATCCCTCCCCATGACCACTTCCCAATCGCCTGCGAGTCCGCCATACAATCAAGATATATCAAGTCGATGTGTCTGTTCGTTTTGTTAGTGAATAGCGCACTACCGACGAGATATAAAAGAAAACTCCTCACACACCACTGCCTCCTCCTGCATTTCCTCCCTCGTTTGTGGGTCCTCCATCCGTCTAGCCTCTGTCAGGTGGGCTTCATAAAGCCGCTTCAGTGTGGGATAACTGATATGACCAGCAGACTTAGTCCTTGCCTCAGCACGAGCATCGGCTTCTGACATCCCCAACAACCTAATCATCAAATCAAGCCCACGGTCCCGATCCATTGTCGCGTCATGGTCCAGCATGCGGCCCTGAATAGGAATGTGGAGGAGATTATACACATCGTCCAAAGTGATCGTCATCTCCCCCACAGGTAGATGAAAACTACTGGTCTCTGTGTGCCACCTCTCACAGAGAGCACGTACCATGGCACGCGTCACACTAGAATATCCGGTGTATATCAAACCATGTAGGCCAGACACCTCCACAGGATCCCAAAACCACCTCAAACCCTCCTCCGGCTTACCAAGCTCTCTCACCTTTCTCCCTGCATTTATACACTTGTACTCCCCATCATACCACATCTGAAAATCAAATTAATTAAGACATTGTCACTAAAAATTTTAAAGAATTGAAACACTTACGCTACATTCTTTAAAAAATTTAAACACTTACGCTACATTCTTTAAAAAATTTAAACACTTATGCTACATTCTTTAAATAATTTAAACACTTACGCTACATTCTTTAAAAAATTTAAACACTTACGCTACATTCTTTAAAAAAATTAAACACTTACGCAAGTGTCATTTAAATAATTTAAACACTACCGCTACTAATTTTAATCACTTTAAAGCATTTAAAGAATTGAAACACTTACATTATGATGGTTCACCCAAAGAGGGTTTGCCACGTGCCTCGCGTAGTTGGACAACAATGTCGTGGTCTCAAGACCTCCAGGAAAGGGAGGCCCTCCAACAGGATATGGCGGTATCAACGGAACACGACGACGTCGTCACCGAGTCTGAGGCTCAGGCTCACCCTTAGGAACTAGATTATCTGCCTCAAGATAATCCGCCACAACATCGTCTAGCACCTCTTCATCATCTGCCATCTCCTCATCCTCTGCCTCGTCCTGCGGTTGATAAAACATTCTCTCCTCCTCCATCCGATCATATCCAGCAAAACCCTCATCCGCATACCCGACATACTGATGCGCCTGTGTCGGATCAACCACCTGGGAGGAGTAATCCATATGTGACTATGAGCTCTCTACACCTGGCCTCGCATCCCTACGCCTCCAAGTCTTTGGGACATACGGGTTTTGATCCACCTTCTCTCTCCAAGCACTAGCGATACTCGCCTCTTTACCTTTGCGCATCCTGGCCTCTCTAAAAAGCCGATGCTGCTCATCCTCATCCCTAGCCATATCTGTACAAAACAAATTAAAAAAAACACAAATAAGTGGACAATGTATTTAGGCATTTCAAACTAATCATTATATCACACATTATACATTATAACGCACAAATCCAAACTAATCATTATATCGCACATTATACATTTCAAACAATGTATTTACCTTTGATCGATATTTGATAAATATATACATTATAACACACAAATCCAAACTAATCAAACTAATCATTATATCATTATGCTCAAAATATGGTTATTACATCATTATGTCCAAACTAATCAAACTTGCCAAAAAAAGCAAAAATGCAAACTTATAATTATTATAACATACACACATTATAAAATTGAACATATTTGCAAAAAAATTACACAGAAAAAGCAAGATTTTCTCACTTAGGCATTTCATCAAACACCTGAAGTGCATTTCAAAATACTAGCACAATTATGTTAATTCAACATCAAATTCAACTACATTGTACCTAAACCTACTCTAAACAACAATGCCAGCAAAAACCCTACATTATAACATCAAATTCTAACATAATTTGCAATCCTAACCTAAACACTAAAGTTTTGCTAAAATTATGAAAACTAACACCCTAAACAACCTACTTGCATGTAAATAGGAAGAAAATAACTTACTTGTTAATTACTTGAAGAAATTTGCCTCAAATCCGTGCAATTGAAGTTGGGGTGGAGTTGGGTTTGTGTTGTTTTGAACTTGTAACCAGAAACTGGATGTTTTCTGCGTTCTTAAGATACAGAATGCAACGGTAGTTAACTACCGCTGAGGCCAGCGGCAATTAACTATTGCCGGTTTTCCCAGCGGTAGTTAACTACCGCTGGAGACTGTAAGGTCATTTACTTGTGTCAAAATGACGTTTTTTAAGTCAGAAGAGCAATTTTCAAAGAAGAAAAAAACTGGTCAGGAGATGTAAGTAGCTACCTATTTAGAAAGTAACAGTGAAGCAAGGAAACATTTTAGAAGCTTCTCTCGGATATTGTTTGGAAGTTAATTATCGGCAAAAACACAATTATGCTTCATTCATTCTAATCTTGACACTTCGACATTTTTTTATCTTTTGTAACAAAAAAATCACTTTTAGACGAAAGAGAAAATAAGTGTCAAAAGTTTGAGATGATTTTGTGATAAAAATTTCTAAAGAAACACAATAAATTTTGATCACAATAAAGAAACACAAAATAATTTGACTTTTTTTATAAAATCCGTAAAAAAATAATCCCTAAATTAATTTAGTTCACTATTAACATGATTGTTCAAAATAATGTAGTTCACTATTCACACCACCGTTTTTATGCACCAGTCCACTGATATTTTGTGTATCAGTCCACTATTTTTTATGGTTCTGTCTAACATGCACAAGCAAAATGGTCCTGCATCATACACAAACGTTTTTTCACCATTAAATTAATAAATTACATTGTATTTAATTTAATGGTGATATTTATTGATTCAATGGTGGAAACTAGCCGGTACACAATGCAACACTTATCCCACTTAGAATTGACTCTCTTTTTATAAGCAAATGTTAATGGGTTATGTTAGTTTCTAGGGTTGAACCCTGTACTTCCTAGTTAGATCTCTTTCAATGTCCCTGAGCTCACCTAACTGAGATATCTGCTCAAGACATATCCCTATTTCAGAGACAAGATGAATAGGATACTCATTCTATACTTGACTCAGTTTTCGCTCTCTTATTATGCATAATTTCAAACATAAGAATATCAATGAGATTGCTTATTTATAATTTAAGTGTCATAAACCCACAAAAAGCGGTACTTACTTTAAAGAAGGATAAGTATAGGTTTTTCAATAACAAAAAACATTTCACATTTTCCATTCAACTATTTCTAAGATCTGCAGGAATCAGCAAGGATTGATTTTCAACCAGGTGGCCAATTCATCTGTCTCCCACCTAGGACATGCAAGTGCAGATGATACACACTTTGGCCTAGCAGAAAAAGAAAAACGAGATTAGTGGGACAGAGCAAATAAGATACCATACAATTATTAGCAAGGGAAATTGTTTTGATTAGAAAAAGAACATACAGGCACTGGCACCACTGTTGATGACAACACGAAATCCATCAGCAATACCTTCTTTCTCGGCTACTATTTTGGCAGCATAGAGAAGCTGACCTAGTATCTCCCCATGTCTAGCATCGGCCTGCAAATGCAGATTTTTTTTGTAGATCAAAATGCTCCCTGTTACTACTATGTAAGGAAACATCCCAATAATAACTCAAAGCTAACAAAAAGAAACGCTCGTTATCAGCGAGAAACTGAAGAATAATGTTCTCAAAACCCCTTTTATAATAAATTAGTGTACATGTAACTAAAAACTAAAAAGCCTTGAGTTAATGTACATATAGAACAAGATGATTAGCGACCTTCCCAAGTTCTGTTAATCCATCTCTGAATTTTGGAATGACCAGGACATGAACCGGAGCCTGTGGACTGATGTCCCGAAAGGCTAGGACCTTTTCATCTTCATATACAATGCTTGGAGGGATTTCCTTATTTATGATCTTGTCAAATCTGCAAAGACGGATAAAATAGAATCATTGGGCGTGTCTGTTGTAAAGAGAGAGAAAGGGTACTTCAGGCCTTAACAACTGGTCAAATGTTTTGGAAAGTTTCTACCTTCCAATCAGAATGGTTCTCTTGCACTTAATATTGACATTGTAATTCTAGGCAAAATAAAAGCAGACCGTGCATTTATTTAAACTTTAAATGTTTCAATGTTCTTTGATTTTGAATAGTGATAATGAATTTCAAAGATACAAAACTTAGAAGTTTCAAACATATATATTTCAGAAAGATAAGAATTCAATGGGTTTAAAGTTGATACATTGTTGGTGCTCCACTATCAGCATTAACAGCAGCTGCTTTGGCTGCAGCTTGTTCATTGTTTGTAGCGCTGGCGCTAAATGGCAACCTGAAACAAGTAAGCAAAATGCCAATAAACACCAATTCACAACAAGTCAATAACTAAAGCTATTCCAAACATGAAGAAAACAAAAAAGATAATGGGTAACAAACAGCATATAACTTCAAAACAGATTCTGGTAATAAACCTTTATATTTGCTGTTACACACCTAACAGTGCAGACACACTCAAAAGATCCCTTTCTAAGGAATCCGATCCAAGCAACATTTTTAGAAATAGCTAGTATGTATATTCACAATCAACAACAGCACCTGGTTGAACTTGACCAAATTTTTGGAAATAGCAATCTAATTTTAGTTTATTCATCCAGTAGTTACATCATGTCTAATAACAACTTACTTTGGAGAAACAGAGGTTTTTACTTTTCTTGTTCATTTCTCAAAAGCCCCCTTATAGAGCTGCCAATAAAAAACAAGGTTATCCAAACATGAATTATGTTGCAGAAGTTCCAATTTTTCACATTTGAACTAAAATAAAGAAAACAGTCACATTTCTGAGACCGTTTGGTTTCATGTTTGGAGCAGCCAAAATTGATTTCAGAGTTGTAAAATTGATTGTTTGATAGCTCTCGAGTAGAATTGATTTTGTCTCCATAACTGATTTTAACTTGAAGGTAGGATTCATAACTTGAGTCTAAACGTAATTCTTACACTTATTGTTCAACTCACTTTTACTCAATGCACCCAAACATAAACCACTTTAGATTCAATTAAATTCAAAATTAATTTTTATTACTTCAGAACCAAACATGAACCAAAATGCAATCAAAGTTCCCAAATTTTATTGTTTTATTCATTGCCCGTCTCATTAACAACGCAAATTTGACCTTAGAAATCATAAAAAATTACCTGCGACATTGAATAGGAAGAACAGAGTTGGAGAAATTGAAGTTGTTAGCTTTTACAACAAAAGCTCTTGTAGACACCAATTGTGAGTAGTTCCTGCAAATTATACAAAGCAAGATTCAATATTTCACACATCAAACACATGAATGAATCAAAAGAGTGAATATTGTTACCTAAGAAGAGAGAAAGGAACCGTAGCTGCCATGGTTGCTAGAAACGAGAGTGAGGTTGTAAATTTAGGATTAATTAATTTTTTTCTGGAAAAAGTCTTTTACCCTTTTGTAAAAAATGAATCTCGGCCGTTGAAAATGGTGGGCCATGCTTGTAATGTGATAATAGCTTATTACAACATGATTCACATTCTTAATTTTCTGGCTATAAATAAAACCAAAAGAAGAAAAAAAAAATCTTGCAGAGAAGAAGAAAAAAACATGGCAAATTTTGTTTTGCAGGTTCCAAATACTTTCAGGAGTTTCACTGTGTCTGCTTCATCCAACCCTAATGGTACATCACTCATTTTCTTCCTTTAAGTTGATTAAATTTCTAATCTTTTGATTTTTTTCTTATATTTTTCTATTTAACTTTATATTAATTATTTTTAAAATTTAGGGGCTCTTTCTGGTGGTTCTGGAAGCAGTTCTGGTGGTGGTGTGGGTCCAGTGATACTAGAACTTCCTCTTGATAAGATAAGAAGGCCTATGATGAGGACAAGATCAAATGATCAAAACAAAGTTCAAGAACTTATGGATAGTATTAGTGAAATTGGTCTTCAAGTGCCTGTAATCACTTACTCTCTCTTTTGCGTATTTTTATTCAAATCTATTTTTACCTTTTGGAGTTTATATATTTCTCTATGTTGTATATAAGTATTCCATGGATTTAAAGAGAAGCCCCTTAAGGTTCTAACATTCATTTTTGTTTAGGATCTTAGGTATGAATACTTATGCAGCAATGTCAAGCAACATACGGATATGGAAAATGGTGATATTTGAGAAGATAAAAGTGATTGTAATGTAATTACAAGTGTGAGTATTAGGTTGGTGTTAGATTAGACACACCTTTACTCGCAAGTGTCCGTGCTACATAGTTGGACACACACATTTATTTTCCTGTCATTTTCTTTGATATTAATCTTTGTAGCTAAGGGTGGGCTGACATAATTACGAATGAAATATTTAGATGCAAGTTCTTACATTTTCTTTGATGAATTGGCCTTTTATGTTGATCAGAAGACCTTTACCATTTTCTCTAGGTCTTAGGTTACAATATCCCGTGTGTCAACAATTCCTATGCTGGGTCAATCCATACTCTAGCTTCTATTTGGCCCGCCGCTAGTAGACGGTGGAATTGGTTCCCAAACTAGTCGGTCCTTGGGTGGAATATCGAGTTTCCGAAAAAAAGAATAAGAAATCAAAACTGATCTATTTTTTAGTTCCATTGTTCTGTGGGGAAAATATTGTGTGCATGCAATCAAAATTGGTCAGTAGTTTAGAGATGGCATGCCTCTGCTAATTAAAATACCACTAGAGATATTCTCACTGTATGTTCTATATAATTACTCTGATGGGTTCCATACATCTTCGCACTGTTGAGATTAGGGGCCAGAAACTTATGGCCCTGCTTGTTAAGGGATACTATGTTATCTGTGTTGCTGAATTTAATGTTTTGTACTCTATGATTTGCTTGCATTTTGTGTCGGTAAAACTGACAATTTCTCCTCTTTCTTGGTAAAAATAAGTTTCTCATTCATCAGAATATATTGCTCAGTTGCTAATTGAAGTTCCTTTTAAGTGATGCAGATTGATGTGCTCGAGGTTGATGGAAACTATTATGGTATGCACTTTTCTGAATTGTGTATGGCATAATAAGATATGATTTTTGTTTTTCATTTATAGCTAGTCCGTGCTTATCGCTATAAACAATCAAAACAGAAAATTGAATGACTTGAAACTAGGTTTATCATTGAAGACTGACTAACTTATTTTCAAGATTCTGCTTACAGTTGAATCTCACTATATCAATTATATTATGTCGTGGTTATAGGTTTCTCTGGCTGTCACCGGTACGAGGCTCACCAGCGACTTGGACTCCCCACCATACGCTGCAAAATACGGCGTGGCACAAAAGAGACTCTAAGGTTAGTTAATATGTTTGGCTAACTACAAATGAAAGCATCGGTGATCAATTGAATTCAATGTCTCGGCTTATTGATTTTTGTTTCTCATCATGCAGGCATCACATGCGCTAAAATATGTGACCATTTAATCATTCAAAGTAATGGCAGAAGTCTCTTGCTCTTTCTACTCAAAGCATATAGTGGTTCCTGTCTGATCATGTTATAGATGATAAATCGTGTTTGTATTCGTATATGAAGATGCAAATGTTTCTTCTCAGTGACCAAGAGTACAGTGCGGTGTTGCTACTAAAAAGAATACAATTCATATTCCAATTTCTCTTGCTCCCTGTGTTAGTTATTATGTCAGTTCATTGCAAGAATGCAATATCACCCAACTTACTTGTTGACGACTTGACGTGAGTGAGACGTAGTCGGAATATTGCGTACCTACATTTAGTAAAAATGTAGCATATAAATTTAGGATCATCGTAACATGTGCTCTAAAGGCGGGTGTTAAGGATTTCTTAAATAGTAAATATTTATTTAAAAAAATTGGTACAATTTCTAATACATGAATTTTGTCTTTGGTATTTTAATATGTGTCTTAAGAGCACATGCTAATTTAAATAAAAAACTTATATACACGGCATAATCTATCTAACTACACAATTGCATCTTAATTTGTCTGATCTTCTCTAACTCTAGACCTCTTATCTTATAGAAACTAAAATTCGTAGCCTTAAAGATTATAGGTTCCATGTCTTACTCCTTTGCTGATACTCCCTTCTATCCGATAGAAACTAAAATTCCTAACCTTAAGATTATAGGTTCCAATTGCATCTTACTCCTTTGCTGATACTCCCTTCTATCTCCTCCCCCAGAATTACTTTGCTTGTCAACACGTATTTTTGGGCCCCATAATCTTATATCGTCATCACACTCCAAGGAGAAAGCCTTTCACAGTAATCTTCTATGTGACCTAAGCAACTGTGGTAATAACAAAAGTTTCCAAGACGCTTGTAACTGAATTTGATGAAAGATGTTTCTCCATGCACCTTGCATCTTGATTTTTTGTTTTTGTTTTTTGTCTCTTAAGTGGCTTCGTGACATCTAACAAGACTCTGATCCTCACGAATGTTCTGCTAGACTATGATCCTTTACCGCGACCTGGCTTATCGTTTTCTGGAAGAATGTCGAGAACCAAGAGATGGTTATCGAAGTACCAAGGGCATTTCTTGAGGATTCTTTGAAAATCCAGGTGATGGTTGAATTGAAAGACATACAGACATGGCTCAATTTCCTGGATTTTGACCAGTTTTAGTGGACTCCAAAATGTTTCGATCTTCTCCATCATCACGTATGATCGGATTGGTCACTTAATGAGAAAACGACCTACTAGGCAAAGGTGAGGGTCAACAGTTAGAGTGAGGGTTTCATCTGTTTGAATAATGAGTTCATCTTCTTCATCGCTTAGGGAAAGGTTTTGTAGAGTGGCCATGGAGGGATTCAAGTTTCAGCAGGTAAGATTCTAGCATGGAAAAGGAGAATGGAGGAAATATGCTGCATCGGTTTTATTTCGCTTGTCTATCCTTCTCGCATAAAACTCTACTCGTGCTATTACTCTCACTTTTTCGCCTGAGAATTTGAATTATTCACAATACATTGAGATCCAAATCAGTAGTCTTGCGGCTTCTCTTCCAACAGTTTCCTACCACTTCATGTCAAAAAGCCTACAAATCCTAAATCCAAGCTCTTTTCATTGTTTGTCCTTCTTTTTGTTTTGCAGGAGGTTCGAAAGATGGGCGGTAGAGGAAAGGGAAAATTAACGAGAGCAAGTCACAAGGAAGAGTGGGGTTTTTGTTTTGGCAAAAGAGAAATACAAATCCAATGATTCAGTATATTAATACACAACAATAAGAGACTTATGATAGTAATCCTCCTTCAAATTCTCGTTGCTGTTAGATTTCTTTTATTTGTTTTTTTACAGATATATTACTGTTACCAGATACCAATTGATACCTACTTTCTACTTTTCCAACAACTGATAAACCTAATGGAAAAAATTTCTTCTTACTTTGTTTATCCTTTTCTTTCCTTTCTGATTTTTAATTTAAATTTTATTTTCATGTCTGCTGGTGATGGATAAAAGAAAATAAGAGCATTGGTCAATTTGAATATTGTGTCATAAAATCCTGGATCAAACACTTTAACAAATCTTAGTTTATTGGTTAATTCTCTTCATTGTACGAAGTATCATGCTTCAATTATTATAACTTCATTTTTTCACAGTTATTTTCACCTCCTTTTCACCTTGAAGAAATCTTTCATCTTTCTACTTTTGATTCAAATTGTATCGTTTTTGGGGATCGCGCTTCAGTGACTTTAAAGCGCCAAAGGCATGTGACTTTGGACACTTGTGAGCCATTAGATCAATCCTACATTTCATGTTTTGCCATGTGTCCATTTTGTTCAAGAAAAAATCAACAACAAAAAACTGCATTTTCAACTCCTCTTTTATCTCCACACGCCTACTCCTTCCTGCCATACACACCTCGACCAAATAATCACAGGACCACCACCGCCACCATTAAAGTTTGCAAAAATCGGCGTCGGCGGGAGAATCAGATTCTATGAGAAATACCGGTACAATGATGATGGAAGAAGTGAGGTGTGATGGTGAGGATGAAGTGAAGTGCGATGGTGACTGAGATCTGGTGGCGACCCGTTGGGAGGGAGAAGACAATTTTATGTCGTTTCTAACTCTTTTAGTTTATAATTGTTTTTAATAAAAGATAAAAATAAAAAATAAAAAACAGAAGGAAAGAACGACGATGAGAGGCGGCGGATGGTGGTTGAAATGGTGGGGGTGGTTAGAAGTGAGGTAAAGAAGGGGATGAAGAAAGAAACGAGAGGCTCTTGATTTCTGTTTTGTTTGGATTTACTCATATTATTTGCTTTTGTTTTTGTTAAATAATGTATGCCACATGGCAATACCTAGTTGGTCGAATGGCAGGTAACATTGGCGCCTTAAAGGCACTGAAGTGGTGTCCATTTTTGGGTGCTCCTCTTATTCTACAAATTCGATTTTGATGCATCTCATTTAAATTTGTCTTCTATTTTTGCCTTGCGAATGTTTAGCATGCATGTTTTCTATTTTGATAATTGGCGGACTTTTGTTCTGTTTTTTTGTTGGGAGTAGTGAATGTTGTTGGATTGTATTTGAGATCGGTTCCCGTAAATTATAAAGTTATAAAGGACGCTGGTTATAGTTTTTTTTTTTAATTTTTAAAAAAAGACCATTTTTATTAAAATAATCACTTTTAAAAGTAGTGTATGAGCTAGATACAACCTTCAAAAAATCAAAATCTAACAAAAAAAATAGAAAACAACTTCAAATTAGAATATGTTAATGATTTGGTTGTTACAAAATAAAAAAATGATTTAGACATTTAATAATTTAAATATTATTTTTTAGAGATTTTCTAAATAATAATATATTTTACCACAAAAAAAATAAGAATCTATTTTGTATTTTCTTATCATAATAAAAATCACTTTCTCTTGACAAAAAAAATCACTTTATATATATGAAAAAAAGTTCCCGGAGGGGCCGTTTGGTTTAACAGAGGGGAGGAGATGGGAGATATTTTAATTAAATATATGTTTGGTTCAAAAGAAGGGAGGGGAGGGGAGAGATTTTAATTAAAAATGTGTTTAGTTCACAGGAGAAATTGAGATATTTTTAAAATTAATTTACCTTTTTACCCTTAAACTTAATTAAATATACAAAAATATTTGTTTTCACGATTTCATAGACCGAAAGACACGAATACATCTAATAATAAAAGTTTCTCTCAAAAAAAATCTAATAATAAAAGTTGTAACAGAAATAATATAACCGAATAATAATAAAACTTGTTACAAGAATAATATAACCTAATAATAATTAAAACTGTTACAAGAATAATATAACCTAATAACAATATAAGATTATAAGACTTGATCAAAAAAAAAAAAGATTATAAGTTGTTAAAAGAAAACATTGAGATATTAAATTAATTAAAGATTGATTTTGGCATTGCAATAAAATTTTAAAGAGATCACCCCCCTCCAAAAAATTTCAATTCAAAGAGAAACAAAAGTAGGACTTGAAGAGATTTTTGTTGCCCTACTCTCCCCTCCTTCTAAAAATTGAATCAAACACGTCAAATTAAAAATATCCCTTCTAAAACTCTCGAACTAAACGGACCATGAACTTCTTTTAATTTGAAGTTGTTATTTTCTCTCCTCTAAAAAAAAATTGAGACTCGGTTATTTTGAATTATAAAACATGATTTGACAATAACTACCACAATAAAAATGTAGTTCTGAAATAAAAGAAATTTTGTATGCCATTTTATAAAATAGTTATATAATTTGCAGCATTTGTTTAGGTATATATAACTTTAGAACATGTCAATAAAATGAGAGTGCGAAGTTCATGAATATAGGTGTGAAGTTCAGGGTAAAAACATTATCACTCATTACCGAAAAGCACTCACGTGTTCGTCTTTCCGTTCTTTTTATTGCACTAACATTTAAAAATTATGAACGATGTTTTTTTTTTTTTATGAAATTTTGATTTTGGTTAAAACTAAAATATAAACATTTGTTGCTTTCAAGTTATAACAAATCAAACTAACCATGATTTTTTATTTCAATGACACCAACAATATAACAAAAAAAAAAATAATCTAAACTCTTTTTTTTTTTGAATGACACCAACAACAAAAAGTTGTTTAAGAGTATAATTGGGGTAATGAAAAAATAAGTATAGATATACTCATCATGTTTTTTTTACACTTTTTAAATAATAAAGAAAAACAATTGACATACATATACTCATATCGTGTTTGTTACACTTTTATTGTAATATTTGAATTTCATCTTATTTATTTGTTATATGTGCTATTTGTATTGAAAGTTGATGATAATTTTAGAAAGAGAAAAAGTCAGTCTGAAAATGCTAGAACATATTATTTTCTTTATATATAGTATAGATAAGCGTAAAGATTGACACTTTTTTACTGCATTAACGTTTGTAAATTATAACCGGTGTTTTTCTTATAAAATTTTGATTTTGATTAAAAGTATAAATATAAATATTTGTGACTTTAATTATAACAAATCCAACAAAAAAATATTTATCTTTTCTGTTGTAAACATGGTATCCTCTGCATACGATTGGGGAGACTAATCCCTCAAGCCTTGTGGGACCCAAATGGATGGCAAACTCTCCCTGAGAGTTTTAACGTTGTTTTATCCTCCGCACGCGTAACTGCGGAGATTAATCCTTCGAGTCTTGTGAAACCCAAATAAGCGGCAAACTCTCCTTAAGACTTTTAACGATGTTGCATACCCAATGTTGGATTCGAATCCAGGACCTTGGTTAAGCTAGAAGAGACTCGTGCACAAATCATATTTATCTACTTCAATCACACAAACAATATAACAAATATAATATAAATTCTTACCTTTTTTTAATGATATCAACAATAAACATTAATATTCCTTTAAAAAAACAATAAACATTATTATAGAATTTGTTTAATTAAGGGTATAATTTGAATAATGAAAAAACCAGCCCAAAAGCCCCTATTGCAATCACAGTATTCCTCCTATTGTTGTGAATTGTTCCTATTTTAATGAGATTTAACTAAATTTTCAATTTATAATTTAAATAAAAATGATAAAATGGTTTAAATGAAGAGATAAAACCGGAAAGAAAAATCCATCCAAAATGATGTATTTCCTTTAAATTTTGATATAGATGAATAGATTATATTGTTTTTATTGTAGTGGATTAATTCCTATTTTAATGAGATTTACTTTTCTTGTTTAATAATTTTAATAATATTATAAAAAGTTAAAATAGTAAATAAAATAGTTTAAATAAAGGGTAAAATAGGAAAGAAAAAAGCTAACCCGTGTATTCTCTTTATATAGTATAGATAGATAGATGTCTATGAAGAATGTTTTAACAAATAAAAAAAAGTTTTATTTAGATTAAAAAATGGTTGAGAAGGTTGGTACGAGACTCATGAGTTTTAACAAATGAAAAATTGGGTTGAAAAATGTATGACAAAGAATTTGTTGAGTGTTTGTTACACACTTTCAATACACTATTTTTTGTTGGTTAAAATTTATATGGATTCCGATATATTATGTGAGTTTTATATAAATTTGATGGGATTCGTGAATTTTAACCAATAAAAAAAATGTTAAAAAATGTGTGACAAACATTTTTTTTAGTGAGTGTGACGAACAATGTGTTGTTTACAATAGTAATGTTTTAAAAATTGGATAGTATTCTATCGTTTGAACCGGGAACTAGTCGATTGGCTGATTGGTTTTGTCCTCACTATAATGTAGTATAATTGAACCAATTATTTGTCCCGTCAGAGTTCAACTTTTAAAACATTGATCCATAGCATCTTTATTTCCTTTCAAAAAAAAAATCTCTTTTTAGACGTTTAGAAAATAGTCTCGTGGGCATAACTCAGTTAATAGGGACAATGCATAATATATGCAGGGGCTGGGGTTCGAATCTCGGATACCCCAATTGATCTTCACATTCATTTAAAATGTGCGAGCTACGGCCAATAAGATACTTGAAAAAAAAACGCAATCTTTATTTTTTATTGTGCTTGTTGAATATATATCCTATATTCTATTGTGTAATATTCATTTTAATTTAATTTGCTTGTTTAGAAACAATTTTGTTCACCAGTGCTTATAATCTTGTAAAACAATTTGCGAAAAGACTATGAACTCTAGTAAGGTCATTGTCTCAACGACAAACGGCAGTTCATACTGAACAATAAGTATTCCTAGTTATTATGAAGGTTTTTAAATTTGTGGTTGCAGTTGGGATTTATGCTGCCAAAGTCTAAAAAAACTTGATGCTGCATTGCAGCTGCAAATGCAACCACGGTCGTTGGCATTTTGCTTCAAAAATGTTTATTAGAATTGGATAAATTTCTTTTTTTATTGATGAATAAATTTTTTTGATGTTGCACACAAGCTTCGTTGGGAAATCCATTAGTTTACGGAAGAGTTAACATAAAAAAGATAAAAAATAAATAAAAATACTTGCACCTTTAAATATTTCACACAATACACACGAATGAATCAAAAGAGTGAATATTGTAACTAAGAAGAGAGAAAGGAACCGTAGCAGCCATGGTTCCTAGAAGCGAGAGTAAAGTTGTAAATTTAGGGTTAATTTTGCATTAGAGTTAATTTTGATCGATTGTCCTAGCACAAATTACATGACTCAATTTTTTTTTATTGAGATTTGAGGTTAAAGTTGAAGAAACACAAATGATCCGATAAGTTTTTTTGTCTTTTGGTTCATTTGATTTAAACTATTGAACTGAACTGCGTTATTCGTGAACTTAAATCGAGTCGAGTTTGAATTGAAAAAAATAGTTTATGACAAACTCGAGTTGAGTTTTGAAGTCAACCAACTTTTATCAAGTCAGACTGAATTGAACCAAGTTCTACTCACACTAGACTCATTTCCATCCTAAGTTTTGCTATGGACACACATATTTGTTTTCCTGCCATTTTCTTTGATATAAATCTTGGTGGCTGAGAGCTGGCTGACATAACTAAGACCGAAACAATTAGATGTCAATTGCTACATTTCCTTTTATGGATTGGTCTTTTATCTTGATGATTTGATACCTTGGATTCAATTTTGTAAAGGTAAACAACCATTTTGGTTTGTGAATGTGTGAGACGCTTTCAGTATAGTTCCTAAATATATCAAAATTGTAAATACATCTTCAAGTGTGTCTTCAGTTAGTCATTTTGGTCCTCAAACGTGTTCTCGTTAGTTCCATTGTGCTAAAAGTGTAGAAAATATGGTCACTACTTAGAGATGGCATTGTTTTCTGAAGTGTCACTATAGTCTATAGCTATTCTGTTTGTTCCATATAACTATACAGCTTCCACGGTTGAATACTATGTTGGCTAGGGGGAAGAAACTAATGGCTCTGTCTTCGGTTGAATACTATGTTGGCTTCCACGGTTGAATACTATGTTCCATAAAATTTTAACTTATAAAGCAATAATATATCGAATAAATTATAAGGAATTCATGAACATGTATCAAACTACATAAATTATTCTAAAAAAATCTAGACCTTCTCTATTTAAAAAAAAAGGTTGGTCTGACGTAAGTCCTGTAAACCGTCGGCCTATTCTCATTCTTAATCCAAAAGCGTTTAAACAAGAATGGAAACTAATACACAACAGTTGGCAGCTACTCTTGTTGCAACTTACTGTTTTTTTCCTAACATAACTTCAATGGATTTTAGTATGTAGTATCCACTCCAGTATAACGTCCACTTATTGCAACAAATGCAACGGTATAAGATCTCAGTTCCTAAAATGCACAATCTCGCTCATTCACTAAGATTGAGATGTAGAACCGGTCTTTAACTCTTAAATGATTTCACTTTTAATATTTTTCATCTTTAATGTCGTCCAAATAATAATGTGGGTTAATGAAGATGAAGAATCTGACCAATCATATGACTTAATATTTGAAGAGGATGTTAAAAGTGGTTCTACATCTCAATGGATGAGTGAAACCGTTTTGAGAAACTCAGTCCTTATACCATTGCAATTGTTGCAATAAGTGGGTGTGATATAAGAGAGGTTATTATATACCAAAAGCTAGCAAAGTCATGACAGAAAATAGATGCAGGGGCAAGAAGGTAGTTATGATGAATTTATTTGAGTGGAGTTTATGATGACCAAATTAAAAGAAGATCAATTGATTTGGAGAGTTTTGTGATGACTGAACCAAAAGAAGATTTGACACAACCGTCGACTTTGATATTTTTGCAACAATCTAATTAAAAGAGGATTTAAGTAGCTATGGACTTCGAGATTTTTGCAATAATCCATCTAAAAGTGAACTTGACGCAATCATCAAATTTGAGATATTTGCAATAACCGAACTAAAAGAGGATTTAACACAACTATCGACTTTGAGATTTTTGTGATGACCAAAACAAAAGAATTTTGTATAGTCATCGTCTTTCAGATTTTTTGTGTTGATCGAATCAAAAGATGATTTGACGCAATCATCGAATTTGATATTTTTGCAATAACCGTACAAAAAGAGAATTTAGCGCAGCTATCGAATTTGAGATTTTTGCAATGATTAAATCAAAAGAGGATTTGAAGTAGTCACCAATTTTGAGATTTTTGCAATAACCGAACTAAAAGAGAATTCAGTACAGTTATCAACTTTGACATTTTTTAAGATGATTGAATCAAAACCGGATTTGTACAATTATCAACTTTGAGATTTTTGTAATGACCAAACTAAGAGGATTCAACGTCTTCTACTTTGAGATTTTTACGGTAACCGAACTAAAGAGTATTTAACTCATTTATCAACTTGCATTTATTAAAATCATTTAAACAACGAAACCAAAAGAGAATCTAAAGCACCCATTATTAATATTTTAAATTTTGGATTTGTTATTAAGAAGATTTTGTAAAAATAGGTAAAGAAGCATTATTAATCTCAAAAAATAGGTAAAGAAGCATTATTATCCTTCCTAATATAACATTATAAAAAAAGATAGGTAAAGAAGCAAAAGAGTAGGGATTTGGAATAGAGTACTGATGCAGAAACGGCAGCAACACTTCTCCCTCTGTTGAACTTGTTCACTTCTTCTTCTATTGTTTCTTTTCAACTTTATCTCAAACACAACTCCGGCTGATGTTTCGGGGACGCCAGTTGAATCCGGTAACGACGAGACAGCAGTGGTGGATGGGTTTGGCGTGGAGAGGAAGAAGTATTAGTTTTACATTTTTACTGCCTCTCCTTGTCTATATTATCGGTTCCCTCTTTTCAGACTCTGTTTCAGGTTTCATCCTCTCTTTTCTGGTTTTTATTCTTCTAATTTTGTTTGCATTTATACTCAAATATTAGGGTTAAAGAGGAGGAAAATGACAAGATTGTAAGGCTGTTGGCATTATGACATGTGACCAACATTGTAACAAAATGCTGTTATTCAACACAAGAATGGAAACAAGTAAAAAGCAATATTTGGATCATGCCAAGGTTTTTGGATTGTGGCATGTAACCAACATTGCAGCAAACGCAGGTTTAGAGCACAAAAATGGAAACAAGTAAAAAACAAATGTGAAAGAAATATCGGGTTCATGCCAAAGAAAAAAGAACCGTTTAATTAAATTAGAAATGACACAACTTTCTAATTTTTCCTCCCAACAAAAACTTTCTTATTTCTTTTTTATTTATTTATTTTACTGGACGGTTTTTTCTAGATAATCATTTCTAAATTTGTGGGTATTGATGTGGACTAATTAAAATGAAGGCTTAAATGCTATTTTAATCCTTTAAGTATTTAATTGGTATCGCTTTGGTCCCTTAACTAAAAAAAAAAATTATTGTTTGAGCACTTTAAGTTTTTTTTTAGTCTTATTTTGGTCCCTTCTGTTAGGTTTCCGTTATGTTTAATAAAAAACGTTAAGTGTGGACACGTGTCACCTTGTCATCGGCTCTGAGAATATTTTTTACAAAAAAAAAAAAAAAATTTTATAAAAAATAATAATATTTTTTTACAATTTTTTTAATATATATATTTTATTTTTTTGTAAAAAAAATTCCCAGAACCAATGACAAGGTGACATGTATCACTTTGTCATTGACTCTGAGATTTTTTAAAAAAATAATATTTTTTTGTAAAAAAATAAAATCTCAGAGCCAATGACAAAGTGACACGTGTCCATGAGTTAACTTTTTTTTTTAAAACCCTAACGGAAACCTATTTGAAGGGACCAAAACGAGACAAAAAAAAACTTAAGGTACTCAAACAATCTTTTTTTTAGTTAAGGGACCAAAGCGATACCAACTAAATACTTAAAGAACCAAAAGAGCATTTAAGCCTAAAATGAATAATGTGAACTTACATTAAATAAGTCACACATATAATTACATTTTACATATTTTGAATATATTTTTGTTATTTACATGCTCAACCCACATTCAATTAATGTGTCTTTATATTTTAAATCAAAAAATCTAATGAAATCTTTCGTTACCTCATTTCAATTATTTAGGCATATTTTATTCTTTTTTTCTTTACTGTTTTTTGTTTCATCTCTTCTTTTTTCTTCAAATTTTTTTACACTATGTTTTAGTGTATTTTCAATTTTGGTTCTTCTTCTCTCACAAATTCACAAAATTCATTATTTTTCTACCCTAGAAAGATCTAAAAAAAAAGAGCACAAACGCTATTTTCTTTTACAACAATTAGATTATATATTCTCTACCCAAAAAAGAATGTATATTTTTATTTGTTTATATATCAATACTAGTTTAAACATTATAGTTTTTTGACATGATGACTAAACTTTATTTTTTTCCAACATATAAATATATTAGTCTTAAAAATAATTTTTTTGATACGAATAAAAAAATATTGGTCTAAATGTTATGTAATTAACGAATTTAAAACACCTTTTTGTAAAAAAAAAATTGAAATTGTGTATTTTATATTAAATGTACAAATTTTGTTATACTTAATTGCTTTTGTTAATTTATATTTTATATCAATAGTATACATATAAAGTAAGGTTTTTTTATGCCACATGTCGCTTTCACGTTTATTCTAAATATTTTTTATTATTTTTTCTATCTTCTGAAACTAATGTTTTATTTGGCATAAATATTTTTTTTAGAATCTTAGCTATGAATACTTATGAAGCAATGTCAAGTCACATACAGTTATGGAAAATGGTGATATTTGAGAAAATAAAAGTGATCATATATAATTACAAGTGCGAGTATTAGGTTGGTGTTAGACACAGCTTTAATCTCATGTGTCTGTGCTACATAGTTGGATACACAAATTTATTTTCCTATCATTTTCTTTGATATTAATCTTTGTAGTCGAGAGTTGGCTGATATAACTACGAATGAAATATTTAGATGTCAATTCTTACATTTTCTTTGATGAATTGACCTTTTATATTGATGAGAATACCTTTACCATTTTCTCTAGGTCTTAGGTTCGAATACCTTAATTATGGGTCAACAATTTCTATGTTGGGCCAATCCATATTCTAGCTTCAATTTAACTCCCCGCTAGTGGACAGTGGGATTGGTTCCCTGAACTAGTCGGTCTTTAAGCCAAATATCGAGTTTAAAAAATAAAAAAAAAAAACAAGAAATCAAAACTGCTTAAATTTGTCAGCCCCATTGTTCTTATAGCGTAATATATTGTGTGCATGCAATCAAAATTGGTCAGTAGTTAGAGATGGCATCCCTCTGCTAATTAAACTACCACTATAGCTATTCAGTGTATGTTCTATATAATTAATTACTCTGTAATAGTGTGATGGGTGCCACACATTTCGCACTGTCGAATACCATTGAGATTAGGGGGTAGAAACTTATGACCCTGTTTGTTAAGGGAAACTATGTTTTTTGTGTTGCTGAATTTAATGTTCTATACTCTATGATTTGCTCGCATTTTCTGTCAGTAAAACGTACAATTCCCACTCTTTTTTGTTAAAATAAATTTCTCATTCATCGAAATTATCTTACTTGGCTGCTAATTAAAGTTCGTTTTAAGTGATGCAGATTGATGTGCTCGAGGTTGATGGAAACTATTATGGGATGCACTTTTCTAAATTGTGTATGGCATAATAAGATATGATTTTTGTTTTTAGTCTATAGCTAGTCCGTGCTTATCGCTATAAACAATCAAAAAAGAAAATTGAATGACTTGAAACTAGGTTTATTATTGAAGACTGACTAACTTATTTTCAAGATTCTGCTTACAGTGGAATCTCACTATATCGATTATATTATCTTGTGGTTGTAGGTTTCTCTGGCTGTCACCGGTACGAGGCTCACCAGCGACTTGGACTCCCCACCATACACTGCAAAATACGGTGTGGCACAAAAGAGACTCTAAGGTTAGTTAATATGTTTGGTTAACTACAAATGAAAGCATCGGTGATCAATATGAATTCATTGTCTCGGCTTATTGATTTTCGTTTCTCATGCAGGCATCACATGCGCTAAAATATGTGAGCATTTAATCATTGAAAGTTAATGACAGGAGTCTCTTGCTCTTTCTACTCAAAGCATATAGTGGTTCCCGTTTAATCATATTATAGATGATAAATCGTGTTTATATTCATACATGAAGATGCAAATGTTTCTTTTTAACTTTTTAATGACCAAGACCAAGAAGAGTACAGTGTTCTGTTGCTAGTAAAAAGAATACAATTCATAATCCAATTCCTCTTACTCCATGTGTTGGTTATTATGTATGGTATTCTTCAAAAGAAAAAATATTATTATTTATCGTAGGTCTGTTTCTTCCCGAAAGAATGGAGCATCACCCGTGAGGGGTAGTCAAAATAGTGTGTACCTATGGTTAATAAAAATATAGCATTTAAATTTAGGGTTATCCAAACATGTGCTTTTAAAACGTATGTTAAAGATTTCAGTAAATAATTATTGACAAAAAATAATTGTCAACTTTTTTATAAATAAATTGATAGAATTTCTAATACATGATTTTTATCTTTGGTGTATTAATATGTGCCTTAAGACATGCTAATTTAAATAGAAAACTTGTATACAAGACATAATCTATCTAACTACACAAGTGCATCTTAATCTTCCTGTTCTACTCTAACTTTAGACCTGAAACTAAAATTCCTAGCCTTAAAGATTATAGGTTCCATGTCTTACTCCTTTATTATACTCCCTCTGATCTCTACTGTAAGAGAAAGTTTATTTTTTTTTAAGTTCATTCAATAAATGATATCTTTAATCCTTAATATAGACTAAATACAACATTACATTGATTGAATGAATATAAAAAGTAAACTTTCTCTTCTGTTGTAGTAATTAGAGACGGGAGTAGTAACACTTTACTAGGGATCCAGTCCTAAAATAATTACTCAATTCGTCTCATATTAAGTGACACAGTTGGCCTCGTAGTATTCAAACATTGTTGCAACTATTCACTTTTCAATACATAACATAGAAAATAAATGCTTTCTGTCGAGGAATTTAATTAAAAAACACTTTATCACACATATTTTAATGTTCTATCCTATTGATTATTTTTATATAGTTTGACAATTTTAAAATGTGTTTTTTTTATGCAACGACATTACCTCGGACTAATTTGACTGGAGAAAATCTACAAAGAAGAAATAATTCAAACTGTATTGAATGATAAATTATAAGTTAATTACACACATCAAACATCAAATCACCATTCTATAAAAGATGCAATCTTTTTTCACTGCACTGCATTTTAAAGCAACCCTCTCTTCTTTTATTTAGCAACCATCAGTACCGGTGGTGTTTTTAATTTTTGATTTTGTTTATATTTTTGGTTAACAATTTACGCGTGATTCCTACATGAGAATCAGGTCTGTTGGGTTTGTTAAACCTCTAATTGATTTGGCGTTTTTTTGTTTCTTTTTTCACTCTTAAAATTAATTAACTTCCATTTATAATTTAATGCATTCCTTTTCTTTTTACGTACATTGAATAGGGTTTAGGGTTTAGGATGGCATAGACGCAAGTTTAGCCTATTTGCTTTATTTTGCTGATTGATAACCGCCTATTTGCATTATTTTGCTGATTGGCAGGCCTTCTGTTATGTTTTATAGGACTTGTTTGACTTGCGTTGGCCAAGTGGCGAGCGTTGTATGTACGAGTGGTTATCGCGAGTTATAAAGTTGTTTTGCAAGAAGATTTTTTTTATTTTTAATAATCACTTTTAAAGTATTGCGTTATTAGTTACAACCTTTGCAAAAATCTGAATCTAACAAAAAAGAATAAGAGAAAACAACTTTAAATTAGAAAATGTTAATGATTTGGTTGTTATTGAGTAAGAAAAATGATTTAGACATTTAATAATTTAAAGATTTTTTTTTAAGATTTTAGCAAAAAAAAGAATATATTTTACCACAAAAAAAAATCTATTTTGTGTTTTTCTTATCATAATAAAAATCAATTTCATTAAAAAAAATTAGTTTTTTTGAATACAATTGTATAAAAGTGATTTTTTTTTTTTACAAAACAACCTCCATCTTTCGACACTTATTTTCTATCTCCTCTAAAACAGTGTACTTTTTAGAAGTTACTCTTATTCTCTCTCGCCCAAGTCTCGAATCGAGTTTCTCTCAATTGTAGGATATATAAACCTTGCAACCATGTGACTTTTGGGAGACAGACTAGAAGTTACTCTTAACTTCTTCTAGTTTGAAGGTGTTATTTTCTCTTCCTAAAAAATAGAAATAAAAATTGAGACTTGTTATTTTGAATTATATAATATTATGTGACAATAACTACCAATAAAATAAAAATGCAGTACTCAATTAATTATTATTTTTGACAAATCAATAAAAGAAATTTGGTATGCCATTTTATAAAATAAAGTTATATATTTTGCATCATTTGTGTATGTATATATAACTTTAGAACATGTCGATAAAATGTGAGTGCGAAGTTCATGGATGTAGGTGTGAAGTTCATGAATATAGATGCCTTGACTATGAAGATTGTTTTAACAAATAAAAAAAAAGGTTTTATTTAGACTAAAAAATGGTTGAGAAGGTTGGTATACTCATATGGTGGAGAGGATCTTAACTCTAAAAAAAATGTGTTTTAAAATGTGTGACAAAGAGTGTGTTGAATGTTTGTTACACATTTTCAATACAATATTTTTTATTGGTTAAAATTCACATGAGCTTTAGCATATCACGTTGGTTTCAATAAATTTGATAGGACGCATGAATTTTAACCAATAAAAAAAGGGTTGAAAAGTGTGTCACAAACAATGTGTTGTTCATGACATTAATGTTTTAAAAATTGGATAGTATTCTATCGTTTGAACCGGGAACTAGTCAATTCGGTTATTGGTTTTGTCCTCAAGTATAATTGAAACGCCATTGGTTCAAGGGCTTTAGCATATCATTGGTTTCATAAAAATTTGATAGGACATATATTTTAACCAATAAAAAAAGTGTTGAAAAGTGTGTCACAAACAATATGTGTTGTTCATGACACTAATGTTTTAAAAATTGGATAGTATTCTATCGTTTGAACTGAGAATTAGTCAATTCGTTTATTGATTTTGTCCTCACTATAATGTAGTATAATTGAATCGTCATTGATTCCATTGTTTTTTTTAAAAAATATTTATCTATTTGGTTCAATTATGGTTGAATTGATTGAATCATGACCAATAGGTCTGGTCATAGTTCAACTTTTAAAACATTGATTGGCATCTCTATTTAGACTAGCAGAAAGCAATCTTTATTTTTTATTGTGCTTGTTGAATATATATTGTATTGTGTAATATTCATTATAATTTAATGAGTTTATAGTGTTTTTCTCCCGTAAAATAGGTCATTTTTGGTATACCCCCTAAAAAAATTTCGGTTTAGAATTCTTCCTTGTAAAATTTGTTTTTTCTAGAATACCGTTCTAGTAGGCCTTTTTCAGATTTTTTTTTTTTCAAAATTTTTGTTTTTAAATGGCCTATTAGGGGCATCCCGGAAAAAAAAACATTACAAGGACGAATTCCAAACCGAAAATTTCTTAGGGGTAAACCGGAAATGCTTATTTTCCAGGGGAATATTTGTCTGATTTCAACTAAAACTGATCCTGCAGCGTCCATGTAGGGTAATCTTGTAGTTCCCGAATGATTTCCACAGTATGGTTGCATTTTTTATTTATTGTCAGTATCATGTACAAGTTGTTCTTTCCTCTCAAAAAAAAAATGTACAAGTTGTTCTTCCACCAGGATCTCATCCCAAACAACAATTGTCTGTCAGTGTCACGTAAAGAAATAAAATGCGATTTTGTCACTGAGATAGAAACAATTTTGCTCACTAGTGCTTATAATCTTGTTAAAAATTGAAAACTTATTTTATCCCAAAACAAAGACTATGAACACTAATAAGGTCATTTAGTCTCAGTGACAAACTGTAGTTCATACTGAACAATAAGTATTCCTAGTTATTAGGAAGGTTTTAAAATTTATGGTTGCAATTGGGATTTATGATGCTGTCAAGGTCTAAAAAAAACTTGATGCTGCATTGCAGTTGCAAATGCAACCACGGTCGTTGACATTTTGCTTCAAAAATGTTTATTAGAATTGGATAAATTTCTAATTTTGTTTATTGATGAATAAATTTTTCTGATGTAGCACGCAAGCTTCATTGGGAAATCCATTAGTTTGCAGAAGAGTTAACATAAAAAAGATAAAAAATAAAAATAAAAATTACTTGCACCTTTGAAGAGGAAGACCTGAGTTGGAGAAATTGAAGTTGTTACCCTAAGAATAGAGAAAGGAACCGTAGCAGCCATGGTTCCTAGAAGCGAGAGTGAAGTTGTAAATTTAGGGGCACTTTTTCGTGGTTCTGGAAGCAGTTCTGTTGGTCCAGTGATACTGGAACTTCCCTTAAATAAGATAAGAAGAACTTTGATGAGGACCAAATCAATTGATCAAAACAAAGTTCAAGACTCATGGATATAGTATCAGTCAAATTGGTCTTCGAGTGTGAAGCAGGGGTATGCGTGTAGTCCGTTGCATGTATACTTCGGCATCACTGCCTGATTCCTAGTCTTTTGGTGGGCTTTCATCGAATTTTGGTGTTCCGTGTAATTGCGACACCTCTTTGTATTTTTTTTCCCTTTTGTCCGCGAGATTGTGGTGCTTCTTGCATTTGCGCGACGTGAATAAATTTGCCAATTAAAAAAAAAGTCAAATTGGTCTTCAAGTGGCTGTAGTTATTTACTCTCCTTTGCAAGTGCCTGTAGTTATTTACTCTCTTTTGCAAATATATATTCAAAAGATATGTGCAACTTTTGGAATTTACATATTTCTGTCATCATGCTCTTTCTGTAAGTATTTCCTGGATTTAAAGAGAAGCCATTTAGATTCTAATATACATTCATATTAACACTTCATTAGAGTTAATTTTGATCGATGGTCCTAGCGCAAATTACATGACTCGTAATTTTTTATTGAGATTTGAGGTTAAAGTTGAAGAAACACAAGTGGTCCTTTAAGTTTTTTTGTCTTTTGGTTCATTTGATTTAAACTATCGAACTGAACTGTATTGTTCGTTGAACTTAAATCGAGTCGAGTTTGAATTGAAAAAAAAATAGTTTGTGACAAACTCGAGTTGAGTTTTGAAGTCAACCCAACTCTTATCAAGTCGAGCTGAATTGAACCAAGTTCTACTCAGACCGACTCATTTCCATCCTAAGTTTTGCTATGGACACACGTATTTGTTTTCGTGCCATTCCTTTGATATTAATCTTGGTGGCTGAGAGCTGGCTGACATAACCAAGACTGAAACAATTAGATGTCAATTGCTACATTTCCTTTGATGGATTGGTCTTTTATGTTGATGATTTGATACCTTGGATTCAATTTTATAAAGGTAAACAACCATTTTGGTCTATGAATGTGTGAGACGCTTTCAGTACAGTTCCTAAATGTATCGAAATTGTAAATACATCTTCAAGTGTGTCTTTACTTAGTCATTTTGGTCCTCAAATGTGTTCTCGTTAATCAATTTAGTCTATAAACTTACAAACAAAAGAGACACTTGGGGATGTATTTGCAATTTTGATATATTCAGGGACTATAATGACAGTGCATCACACATTTAGGGATTATCCATTTTATAATGTTTTTACTATAGAAGACCTTTACTAGATTATGGCTTTTATAAGAAAATAAAAATACCATCACAAAGATAGCACGTTCGGTATTGATCTTGTTGCCATTTTTTTACTTTGCAACATTGAATAAGAAATCAAAATTGACTTAATTAGTTCCATTGTGCTAAAAGTGTAGAAAATATGGTCACTACTTAGAGATGGCATGGTTTTCTGCTGATTAAAGTGTCTTTATAGCTATTCTGACCGTTTGTTCTATATAACTATACAGCTTCCACGGTTGAATACTATGTTGGTTAGGGGGAAGAAACTAATGGCCCTGTTTGTTAAGGGATATGTTTTTTGTGTCACTAAACTTAACATTCTGTACACTTTGATTTGCTTGCATTTTGTGTTAGTAATACCGACAATTTCTCCTCTTTCTTTGTAAAAATAAGTTTCTCATTCATCAGAATATCTTGCTTAGTTGCTAATTGAAGTTCCTTTTAAGTGATGCAGATTGATGTGCTCGAGGTTAATGGAAACTACTATGGTATGAGCTTTTTTTATTTTGTGTATAGCATTAGCATCTTATGATATAACTTTAAAATTTGCTCATACATATATCTATAAACAATAAAAACAAAAAGTTGAAGGACTTGAAATGCCTTCTTTCTTACGGTTACAGGAAACTCGCTATATCTATAATCGTTGGTGGTTTGTAGGTTTCTTTGGCTGTCACCGGTATGAGGCTCATCAGCAACTTGGACTCTCCAGTCCCCACCATACACTGCAAAATACAGCGTGGTACGAATATGCATCATATGCGCTAAACTATTACAATTAGCGGTTCTATCTTCCAACCAATGACAGGAGTACTCTCTGTTGCTTCTGCAAGGCATAATAGTGATTGCAGTTTGATCATATTATAGATGATAAATTGTGTATAAATGCATAGATGAAGATGCACAATAGCACATGTATCATTGTTTGATTGATAAGATAAGAAAGCCTCTAATGAGTCAATGATCAAAACAAAGTTCAAGAACTCATGGTCATGGATAGTATTAGTCAAATTGGTATTCAAGTGTTGTAATCACTTGCTCTCTCTTTTGCATATTTTTATTCAAAATCTATGTATGACTTTTGGAGTTTATATATTTCTCTATGTTGTATACAAGTCTAGCATGATTTAAAGAGAAGCCCTTAAGGCTTAAGGTTCCTAATATTCATTTTTGTTAGCTCTTTATTAGATTTTTTTTTAGGATCTTAACTATGAATACTTATAAAGCAATGGCAAGTCACATACAATCATGGACAATGGTGATAATTTGATAAAATAAAAGTGATCATATGTAATTACATGTGTGAGTATTCGGTTGGTGTTAGACATAACTTTAATCTCACACATCCTTGTTAGATAGTTGGATTGGATACACATATTTAATTTTCTGTAATTTTCGTTGATATTAATCTTTAGGCTAGAAAATTTAATTGTAAAATAGTTATTGTCATTTTTAACTTATAAATTTCTCTTTCAAAAAAAATTTAAAAGAAAAAAAACTGAAAATCTTATATATTTTTTTGTGAATTTGAAAATCATATATATTCAACATAGTTTAGATGATTAATAAAGGTTATTTAGATGATTAATAAAGGTTAGTGATGTTTAAAATCAAGGTTAATTATATTCAATTGATAGTTATGAGTTGCTGCATTTTATAATATTTATAAATCATCTACTCATCCTAACTAACCACATGCTTGCTTGAACTATGTTAACTATCTGATTTTTGTTGAAATTTTACGCGGGTAAACAAAAATAAAAAACAGTAACTTTATGGTTGGAAGAGTAAAAATGCCAACGTGGCAAGGGGCGTTTCTGTCTTTTTAAATGAAAGGGAGTAACGATTTCTTCAACAATCTTTCATTTCCCGCTAAATTTCAAGTTCAACAACGGCGTCGTTACTCTTTCTTGCTTCGTCTTTCATTATCTTCTTCTTTTCTTTCTCCTCCGCTCTTCCTCGCCAAACCATTTTCGACGCTGCCGACATTCTCTACTACTCAGGCTTCGACTCCATGTCCCTAACTCTTGAAATCGCCGAAAGTCTTCTAGAACACTCACCTTCCGCCACCATCTTCGCACCCTCCGATTCAGCATTCAAGAAATCTGGTCAACCATCACTCGATCTTCTTCGCTTTCACTTCGTCATGTTACCGCTCCCGCAGCAAAGCCTCCGGCGTCTTCCCGCTGGCACTAAGCTTCCAACGATGCTCACCGGTCAGTCGCTAACCGTCACTACCTCTTCCTCCGATCGCGTGACATCTGTTAACAATATCAAAATCATTGGATCGCCGATATATGACAACGGAGTTCTCTTTGTTTACGGAATCGATAGGTTCTTGGATCCTAGTTTTCAGTACACTGGTCCTAATCAGAAACCTAATTCAAATTCCAATTCATCGTTTCTCTCAATGCAACTCTACGGTGACATATACCAGAACGGAATAACGGTGTTTACTCCGGCGGATGAGATGGTGATGAACCTTATCGGTGATTTCGAAGACCATCATTGGCTCTTTCGTCGCGACGTGGTGCCTTACAAGTTTATCTGGAACGACGTCGTGCAGAACAATGCAGTGCAAGATAATGATAGTGTAGTTGCGGATCCTGGTGAATTTTGAAGTTGCTTTTAAGTGCTTCTGTTAATTTTGAAGTTGCTTTTAAGTGCTTCTGTTAATTTTTCATTACTGTATATGTTTCTGCTTTTAAGTGATTCAAATCATCTAAGTTTTTTTTAAAACTTGTCTTGGTCTCTGGATGGTTGGATCTGAATCTTGCTATATTGGATTTGAATCCGTCTTCAAAATAAGGATCTGATTAAACATGTTAATTACATCAATATGGTTCTTACATGCTTTTCTTCTCTTATCTCTCTACCTATCTATTATCAAACCCTTTTTTATATAGAAATTTATCTATTTTTTCAAAAGAGAGGTTTGAAAAGAATTTCCAAGAAATGAGTTTAACAAAAGTACAATGCAAACCCCTCATTTCGTGTTTTATTGTAAATTTATCATTATGTTAAAAACATCAAAGTCGGATTAGAAAATGGGATCATAGAAATTACAAACAAGTTAATTATTTAGTTAAGCATAGCAAATATATAATTTAATATATATGCATAAGCATATAATTTTAATTTTTAAAAAAAAGCCATAAGTATACACTTACTTAATTAATAGAGATAAACTTGGACAATCCCACGTACATATTTAAGCAATAGAGATTAATTATTGAGTCAGAAACGTCAAACTCAAATAAAAGAGCATATAAATTAAAATTACAATGCTCTTGCTCCAATATTCCTTGGCTCACTTTTTGGTCCATCTTTCCAAGCCACAAAACTCTAAGTAATAACAATATAAAACAATATAAAAAGGGAAGTTAGAAAATAAGCTTTCAGGATTTACAATACTCCTTAACTAAATAAATAGAATACTATGCATTAGACATTGTATCATAAACCCTAAACAAAACGTATAAAATCCTAAAAAAATACACATAAAATCCTAACCTTTTCTTTCTTGCTATCGGTAACTCTCGCTAAAACATGATGGAAACATGTTAGTGAAATTCCATGTTTAAAAATCAATGAAACAATTTAACAACTCATTGTCGTAACACCTTCTTATCTCGTCTCCATACTGTTTTTAAGAAAATAAATGTAGAAAATTGTAAAAGATAAACCAAAATTAAATGATATTGCAATCTACCACTACCTGATATCAATATCAAATTAAACGTTGTCCATAAATATTATTGTTTATTTTTCTTCAGGGAAATACTATTGTTTTTTTATTTTTTGAATAATTACTATTGTTTTTTATTACGTTCATTGAATTGCAACATTATAATAAATACTAAAAAGCCAAAAAAATTAACTCGAAGGACTTGGTCTAATGGTAAAACGACATGACTTAAATATGAAAGTCACGAGTTCAAATGTCATTGGTGATTTTAAAAGGAGGTAAATGTAAATATTTATAAGCGTTCTTTATACTTGAAAGTCTTTTTCACCTTAAATTGGATGATCATCACACTACCTTATTGAAATGCATCTATCTCTTATGCGCTGTGAGGATATGTCTCCTTAATTGAAATACATCTATCTCTCATGCGCTATGAGATAAATTAATAAGTGTGCTATTTTTTAGCGTGTTCAATTAGTTGATAATATTTATCTTATGCTTCAAAACTTACTTGTAGTAACCGATAGATGTTTGATACACAATTGTATCCAAAAGCTTCTAGTGCTTAATAACATTCCCTTGTTGATACACAATTGTATATCATTTTGATTTGTTCAAAAAAAACATTCCCTTGTTAATATAAAAAAAAAAATTACTATTTTTCAAATTATAATTTCTTTTACGAATTAATTTATTTTAGGAGAAAAAGTGAAAAACTTGAATTGGGGAAAAATAAGAGTTAGAACAACATAAAGGAAATGACAATGTTAACCCTAAGAATAGACACTACAATATATACAAGTGAAAAACAGTGAACTATTAACATTGGGGTTTGAGAAAAGGGTTTTAAGAACCCACATTTCTTCTCCGAATTCATCTTTCTCCTCAACAATGGAAGGCGCGTCATACGCACGCATGCCGCGCGTGAAAATCCGTGAACTCAAAGACGACTACATGAAGTTCGAGCTTCGCGACACTGACGCCAGCGTCGCCAACGCGCTACGGCGCGTGATGATCTCCGAAGTCCCAACCGTCGCCATCGACCTTGTTGAAATCGAAGTGAACTCTTCTGTTCTCAACGACGAGTTCATCGCTCACAGACTCGGTCTCATTCCACTCACAAGCGAACGTGCCATGGCCATGCGGTTCTCACGTGACTGTGATGCTTGTGATGGTGATGGACAGTGTGAGTATTGTTCAGTTGAGTTTCATCTTAGGGTTAAGTGTATAACGGATCAGACGCTTGATGTCAGTAGTAAGGATCTTATTAGCTCCGATCATACCGTTACTCCGGTGGATGTTCCTGGTGGCGATGCTTCTTCTGAATCTGATGGAAGGTTCGGTTTCTATTTTTTTTTTACCCTAATGAGGAAAAAAATCAGTTTTTTATAATGGGTTTTCTTAGATTTCAACTGGGTATTTGTGCTTTGTCGTTTTTGTTTTTGTTTTTTAATGTGATTGTGTGCATGGGTTTAGATTTAGGGCAAAATAATGTTGAAAACGAACAGTTTTGTTTTAGGCCCTTTGGAAGTGTTTATAGCATAATTGCTTATGTATAAGCTATTTCTATAACGAGGTAAAATAAAGCTGTTTTGATATAACTATAAGCTAGACGCTATCGTAGAGAGTTTATCGAAATAAGCTGAAAACAGCTTATGGATATGTCATAAGCTCTCTCAAACAGCCTCAGACATGCTTAGCTTGGTAGATAAGCTCAAATAAACCAATACAAACATGCCCTTATTCTCATTTTGGTTTGATGTTTTCAAATAGCTCTCTTTTGTTTTCAAATGTGACATGCATGGTTTTTGTTCTGGAGCAAAATATTTTTGAGAACAAACAGTTATGTTTTAGGACCTTTGGGTAAACAGCTTACTTAAGAGCTTATAGCAAATGTGCTTATGTATAAACTATGTCTATAAAAAAGACCCTGTGGGTAAACAGCATAATTTCAAGCTTACTGCAAGCTGCCTATGAATAAGCTATGCGTATAACAAGGCCCTTTGGGTAAACAGCCTAGTTACGAGCTTATAGCAAAAGTGTTTATGTTTAAGCTATGCCTATAACAAAAGGTTAGATAAACTCAAATTGTTTCCATTAAGCTGTAAGCTGTTTTCACAAGTTACCATGAAAAGATACCCTGGGAAGCTTATGGAAAGCTGTTTCTATAAGCTCTTTCAAAAAGTGTCACAATCACAAATGTTTATGCAGTAGAAAAGTTCAAAGCAACCAATCCAAACATACCTTTAATCTCATTTAGATGGTTTTTTTACTTCCATTTTCATTGATGCTGAGTGAGATTTAATGTTGGGTTTAATCGGAGGATATGTATGATTTGAGTTTTTGTTTGTGCTGAATGTAGGGGGATTATCATTGTGAAGTTGAGGAGAGGTCAGGAGCTGAGGTTGAGAGCGATTGCTAGGAAGGGGATCGGGAAGGATCATGCCAAATGGTCACCAGCTGCAACTGTTACTTTCATGTACGAACCAGACATTCACATCAATGAGGATTTGATGGAGTCTTTGACACTTGAGGAGAAAAAGGAGTGGGTGGATAGTAGTCCTACTCGTGTCTTTGATATTGATCCTGTCACACAGCAGGTTTGCCTATTCTCATTCGCTTTTTAGGATTTTGGATATGCACATTTCACCGATTTCATATGTAGTGCCAGCGTTACTGTCATCTGATACTTAGTTATGCACTTTGAATTTCTAACTTTCCCAATACTTGCCTTTCTGTCTTTCGGTTGTGTTTAAATTGTTGTTTGATCATTGATGCATGTATTTATTTTTGAAATTATCTTAACATGTGCAAAATGTTTATTAATTATGCTCAATTTTTTGTTATATTTGATAATAATGAATATTATGTGATTCACTTGAACCTTTTGAGTTGAATTAGAGTGGATAATGCAATTAGAGGTGTGTGTCCTCTTTCTGTGGTCAATGATGGACATTAGTGATTTGGTGGTTCTTCTTGTAGGCAAAGTAAACTTTACTCTCTGATGATCTATACTTCACATTCTTTCTAGAAGGTGCTTACAAACAATCCCAAATAGAGGCGTGGAGCGGGTGGCCCATAAAATACTACATCAGGATAGTGGGATGACCATTATGTGTGTGTGTGTGGGGGGGGACTAATGAAAATACAAAAAAATTAGGGTTGGAAAAATAGAAAGTGGGCCTTCTCCCTGAAACCATGGCCAGAGTTTGGTAGTGGCCACCAGCCGCAATGAGCCACAGCACTGTCGTAGTGCCTGGTTAGTAATTGTTTGATCTTAGGAGAGACATAATTTAAGATAACATTTGTGAGGGATTTAAGGTAAGTAGAAAAAGTAAAAACAGTGCTAGAATGAATGTCGGGGATTTTGTAATACTTGGCAATTGGCATGTCCCAAGCTACCAATTTCATAATGATTCTTAGGCTTTAAAGGAAGCTACAGTAAATGATGTTAATATCTGGATTTAATATCCTGCTTATGATGGTTCTATAGCTTGTCCAGCATCATTCATCTGCAGAATATTTTGATCCTCATTTCTGCTGAAGCAATGCTTATAAAGAGTTCTTGAAATTGATATCTGATCGATGCCGAGTCTGTCAACCACTAAGTGTTTACATGCTTTTATCTTTTGTGCATTTTTGATAAATGGTACTTCAAATTCATTTTTAGGTTCTGTGTGATTTATTACTATGAATCCACTAGGTACTTTTATCTTGTGTTCTTGATCAAAGCTAAGTCAGTCAGCCACTAGGTTCTGTTTGATTTGTTACTGTGAATCCTTTATGTATTGTTCCTTAAAAATTTCATTGTGACTTGACCGCTTACGGTGATTTATTGTACTGATTTTTTTGTATTCATTAGGTGATGGTAGTTGACCCTGAGGCATATAGTTATGATGACGAGGTCATCAAGAAAGCAGAAGCAATGGGAAAGCCTGGGCTTATAGAAATAACTGCAAAGCAAGATAGCTTCATTTTCACGGTTGAATCTACCGGAGCAGTGAAAGCATCTCAGTTATTGCTAAATTCCATTGAAATTCTCAAGCAAAAGCTGGATGCTGTGAGGCTATCTGAAGACACGGTAGAGGCTGATGATCAGTTTGGTGAGCTGGGTGCACATATGCGAGGTGGGTGATTTTGAAGGATTTGAGACGTGTTTCCCTGGAACTTGTTTTGTGTGTTGCATGTCGACAGTTGAAATATGTGGTTAACTCGTTGAACCTAAGATAATTTGCTACTGTGTTAGGTACTTGAAGATAAACTAGATCTAAGTTACTTGGCTTGCTAGAAACAGTGGTTAGCTTAACTCTTTGAATCAAATATGTGCTCACACTTAAAGTGATGGGTTTATTCAACTCAATTCAGTCACGATTAAGTTGAAACTTTGGTTATTAAAGTCACTTGTTGAACCATGTATATACAACTTAAATCCGTCAGATTTTATTTAGTTCAATCGACGTAAAAGCAACTCCAGTTCTTGGTTCATATTCGATTATAACATGTTTTTGGTGAGCATAATAACTAACAAATAGAGGATGTAGCATGTAAATATGGTTTTGGCATATGAAAATGTTTTTTTTTTCATTCATATATGTATTTGCCGTAAAAAATTGTAAAAAAACGATACAAAATCACTGTAGATAGTTAATAATGAGGCTTTTGTCGGAAAGAATGTAAATAGAAGTTATTAAACTATGACTTGGTAGTACGATCTATGTATCACTGTTTGTCATTCAAGTTATAAGAAATTAACAATTAGTCTCTCTTAAATAAAATACAGTATAGTCTCTCAAATTACCAAATATTAATTTAGAGTACAACCTATAACTGTTTGACCTATAACTGTGTAATTGTACACAGAAAACGTCTCCAGAAAAACTTTTGTTAATCAAGTGGCATTTTTTTGTTATAAGGATTATATTTGCATTTTTAAAATAAAATAGTTATAGGATAAGCACTTACTGAATAATACTCAATCAAGCTGTTAAAATAGGTATAGGATAAGCACTTATTGAATAATACTCAATCAAGCTGTTCACACAAACAACTCCAAAAAAAGCTGCTGTTACTCAAGCGGCATTTTTTGTTCTCTAAAGAGAATTATAGTTGCATTAATTTTTGACAAAAAGTGTTTACAATTTTTAAAGTTGCTTTATTAAAATGTTTGCAATTTTTATGCTGTAGAAAAATGTCTACAATTTTTATACCTGCTCTGGAAAATTAAGGTTGAAAGAGAATGCATTTAGAAATGTTTATTTCTTGTACTTTAATATAAATTATTTATATTTAAAAAGGTTGTATAAAAATAATATATAGATTTCGCTATATGCAATACAAATTGCACAATAGTGTCCATAGGACTTGACCCAGAGACTTACAGAAAATAAAATATCAAGGTAAATGAGCAAGAGTAAAATAAAATATAAAAACCTGGTTCTAACTAAAACAGCAGGGACTTCATATGGCATTGATTTAAACTATCCAGGGACTACAAAAGCACGCTTCAGGGTGATATACATCTTGAAAATTTTATGGACAACTGATCACTAGAAAGATGTGAATAATTTACCAGCTCAGTTGGGTATTTCAAACTTACTACTTGTATGCTAATGGACCAGATCTAGATACTGCAAATCTAGGAAGTGGACTGGGTCCAGTACTGCCAGAATTTGAGCTTTCAACAGATTTAACCTTATGTCGGCCAGCACCATAATCCAAAGGCCCAGATCGACGGGTGTTCCTTATGCTGCTAATATCAGCGTCATAGAGGTGATCTTGGCTATGTGATGATGATCCTTTGAAGTATCCTGAATCATTGCCATAATACGGTGGTGTGGAGTCCCCACGGGGATGCCTCAAGACAGGAGAAGCATGTGCTAGCAATGCAGGTGATTGTCGGGGTGATGCGTTCATTATTGCCAATGGAGTTGATGGAGTATCGGCATAGTATTGACTGTAGACTGAACGGAGAATGGCATACGGAACATGAGTTTCCAATGAGCTTCGCGGAAGGTATGGTGAAATCTCACAAAGTTGGTCTAGAAA
>Ga0315915_1000547_pt1 | contig 39532 bp, 15 predicted proteins | sample MpolbnodulesMG_FD_207738 | JGI IMG/M metagenome (GOLD analysis project Ga0315915, IMG submission 207738) | Medicago polymorpha root nodule microbial communities from Los Angeles, California, United States - branched nodules | ecosystem: Host-associated > Plants > Roots > Nodule | place: USA...
CATCTGAAGCGCCAAGCTTAATTTTAGTACCAACTGAAATCCTACGCGCCTCCACCATAGACAAGGCTAAACAGGAACAATATGTTGCACACTCGTACTCACTTCATGGGCATGAAAATCAACACAGCAAGTCCTGTATTGCAGCCGTAAATCGTTAATGATTTTGTCTATCTCAGAAGTTGGATTTGGATCCAAAGGAGCTGTGCATAAAAAGAAAAAGATCAAGTTATTAAAAGAATGTAAAAGGGAGAAAACAAAGAACAGTTGCGAACAGAAAGAAAAAAAAAACGGAATTCATGTTATACCCCTCAATCAGTGCAGTACAAGCAAACTTTGGTACTCAGGAAAAGCCATGGAATAGTAAGCACACATGATAAACTTTGGAACTCAAGGGATAGGTGAAATTGAAAAAGCTCGATGGTTGTGTATATTTATAGATAGCCAACAAACCTACTAAAATCATTGATAGAAGGGTCAAATTAATTATGGGGGAGAGGGAAATTCAAATTTAAATGAAGAAGGCATAAGGTCACCAGGGTTTGGGAAGTGTGAAAACTTTTGAAGGAAGCTAGGGCTGTTATGTTACTGAGGTAAATGTGGCAACAATAGGTTTAACCAATAAAAAGTTGTCTCACGTGTAAAAGTTTCCAAAGGAAGCTAGGTTAAGTGATTAAGGAGGGAATTAAGGCATGTAATTAGGGTAAATCAGTTGCTAAACCTTACAAGCTTTTAGAATAAGAAGAAGATCTTTAAATCCCTTTTTTGTTTCCCACTATCACATTATCCATAACCCACTAACTACCCATTAATTATTATCGACATCATAACACTCACTAAACCTGCATTTTTCCTTTAAAAAAATAATGTAAACCCACGCTTGGAATTTTTTTTTTTTAAAAGATAACTATCTTTATCCTATATAACCTCCCACCACTTCAATTCACTGTCCACTATTTTTTCCCCTTCAATTCACTCTCCAATTAATGTAAATTAAGTTTTCTCTCTGATAACTCACTCACATAAATTTTTGCCTCCTCTCTCTACCAACTACAATCACCAATTCATTTCATTTTCAAACTCAACTCCTCATTTTCTAATCTATTTATGTCCACACTATATAATGCAATTATGCGTTAAGATTTTTTAATTTGAAAGGAAGGTAGCATTTCAGGATTGGTATGCCATATCTGGTCCGGTTGGAAAACTATCGTTTTGTTTTTAGGTAATGATTGAAATAAAACTAATTCTAAGTTTTTTGTTTTGTTTGCTATGATTATCTGGCACTTACAATTCTGGTTCATGTATAATTTAGTAAAATCCTGAAAATGGACAGAATTGAAAATTCGAGTCTTAAAAATTAGACATGTCATTGAATTGATAAAAACATTGACTGTTTTAATTACTCGAACAATATAACTAAATAAGCAGAATTGGCTATAACACTATAACACGTTTCAACATTGATATTATAAAATATGACATTTCTGCCATATCATATGTTGCAAAAATGTCCATATAATTGTATAGCCAATTTGATGTTTATATGTCAAACTCTAAAAAAACCCGTACGGTATATTTTACAAATTTTCCTATAAAGAAAATTAAATTTTTTGATGGGGCGGGTCGTGATAAAGAGTGGCTCTGCCATTGCCCTCGACCAAATTTTATTTAAATTAAATTTTGTAATCTAAATTATCATGATCAACCACAACAAAACTAATTGTGTATACGACCAAATTTAACGTGAGAAGCGACAGATTAGCCTATTATGGAGTCAGGGACTTTTTTGTGTTTTTTCATGACTAAATACAACTCAGCTTTTTTGTGAACTTAACGGCTAAATCTAACGTCGATGACTAAAGTGGCTAACAGATTATGGAGTCAGGGACTTTTTTGTGTTTTTTCATGAGTCAGAGACTATTATGACAACGAGGTGCACATCCAAGAATCAAAATGGATGTTTGCCCGTCTATTAACATTTAGAATTCAGACTACTTTTCATGTATTATATGCGCTTCTGTAATTTATTATTTAAAAAAAGTGGTCTACAAGTTTACTTACTACACAATGGCAATGCATACAAGTTTAACGCTCTACATTTATTCGATGTTTGAATTAATAACCCAACTCAATAGTACTTTATTAAAGTGAATAAATTATCTGAGTTTTCCAACATTACATTCTACTGGTTCAACTATATAAAAATTGTACATTATCTAAGCACTAGAAACAAGGTTGCAGGTAGGTATATATCGATGGCAAATCCACAAAATCTAACTATATTTTCTGTATTATGACTTGGAAGCAAAAATGGCTTCCAAATCTTCATGCAAGGCTTTCTTTGGTTTTGGCTTATAATCAGAAGAAGAACTACCACTTCTCTTGTTTCCCCAAAAACCACTCCATCTAGTAGTACTACTAGTAGAAGGATCAGTAATTTGAACTCCACTTCTGTCCTTACTAAAGCTACCTTTTGCAAGTTCCCTAACTCTTTTCAACCATGGTATATCAGGTGTACCTGAACTCCTACTACCGGAGTGCATACATCTTTCAGCAATCAAAGCATTGTCTCGAGTTTCGCTGTTTGCATGACCATTTTGCGGTAACTTCTTCTCCAAGTTTTTGATCCATTTTTGAGGGATGAAATACAAAACAAACCCAATTGAAGCAACTTTCAAACCTCTCAACACTGACTTTTCATCAGGGTCTAGAAGCTTTGTTTGTGCATATAAAGCATACCATTCATTAGCAATCTGTGAACAATAACCTACTAAAAACAGCACAAGCATGAAAATCCCAAATTTAGTCTCAGTTCCCACAGAAAAATCTTTCTTCAACAGCACAAAACAAGTAGTGAAAAATGCGACTTCACATGTGAGTGAGATGATTTCAACTAATTGAACCTTTTTCTTTATAAAAGGCTTCTTTAGCACAATGAAGAATAGCTGAAAAGAGGTTATAGATAGCATAATAATGATTGGACTCTTAGACGACCGCGACCGTGTATGAATGAAGACACCAGCCAAAATTCCGAGCACAGCGCGCCTAATGGATTCAAGAAACACAAAGTATATTCTGAGAATTCCAAACAGCTTTTGGATGAAAGGTGCTTCTGCATCTTCTGTTTCATCATCAGAGGCAATAATGTGGTCATTTTGACTTGGTTGACTTCCGCCTGATATTTGTGAAAGCATGTACTTTGGAGGACCTCTTAAGTCTTCAAATAGAGGGCCAAATATAGTTAGGTAAACAGATTTAGCTTTCTCTTTCCATGTCCATTGGCCTCTTTTACCCGGTCCAAGAGTTACTCTTATAAGCTCTTGATACCAATGAAATGTCTCACCTTCATGATGAACTTCCTTGTATTGAAGAAGTTTTCCAAATGTGATTCCAACTGATAGGAACAAGAACAATGCTAGAAGCACAGTGGACACAAAAATCAACAGTATAATTCCAACTGCCATTGCTGCAGGTGCTCCTCCTGTGGCCATGCAAACAAATAGGAAAAATTAAGCCTAATGATTTGTTTGTACAGATTCACCACACTGATGGTTTGGAACAGTTTGTACAGATTGTATATGGTAATGGTTAGGTGTCAAATAATCAACGTAGCACCGATAATTCGGTTTGATGGTATATCTGGGAGTGTGTCAAGTGTACATGTCTAGGAGGGTGCTTCATATCAAATAATAACATTGAATTAAATTACCTCTGATAAGGCCAGTAGAGGCCTTGCAAATACCAGGTAATGCTAGAAATAAAAGGAATATCTCAAATCTTGGGAATATGAGGGCTCCATATGTTCCATTCTTTTCAGAATTTCTCTTCCTAAATTTGAGGATAATGAGTAGAAAACCATGCAGAACCATGAAACCACCACAGATCACAGCTAGCCAAAACATGGTTCTATAAAAATCTGTCCATCTACAATAAAAAAACAAATAATCTGATTGATAAATGAAGTATCATTCATTATGTAAACAGAAGGTGTTCATTTTCATAATTGGTGTTCTAGTGGTTTTATCCTAATCGTGTTCATTGTCATATCAAAAGGAAAGACCTAATTTCACAGGCAAAATTATAATGCATTGACACATATATAACTTACCCACTGGAATGCTGTGAATCCAAAATATATTCAGCTTCCGGTTTCGTATTTTTGCTCTGCAAAGGTATGAGTTGTTTATTAAGGACATTGATTGTCTATAAAAAAAAATTATCATTCTCTCTGAAGGATTGATATATAAATTTAATTCTGACCTCAAAATATTGCTGGTACTCTGAAGAAGTAAGTGGTGATCCGTACACTGAAGCACCGTAATTCAAATTCTGACCTAACAGTATGTTTGGAATTGTTGCTAAAGCTTTAGAGAAGGAACTAGAGCTTCCAAAAGGACTAGATCCTACCATGAACAGGCTCATAGGTCCAGATTCCCATGGCACAGAAAAATAGGGTATGGTCCATTGCAAATGCCTTGAAAATTCATAAAATTCAACTGGCAACTTAACTGATAACCATCTAGCTAGTGCAAACACTTGAATATGGCACAGAATTCTCTGCATGGTTTACAAAAAATAACCTCATCAATGTGGTATTCTCTCTCTTATCAATACAAGAACGCAAGGTATTTTGGTAGTTTGCGTAAATGTTAAACGTTTAATTAACTGATATGAATCAAACACACACTAGTCCAAATAATACACTCATATATATGCTATAGATATCTTACAAATAGATTCCTTGCTGGATCAACAATCAAGAAAGAAGACGATCTCGTGAATGTATCAACAGATTGAAGGCTTGCAGTTGAGATCGTTAGAAGGCCCGCAGCAATCGCTGTCAGCCCAAAAGTAGCAGTTGCAAATGCAGAAATCACAGAAGAAATGAGAGGTGCTGAGTCTGCGTGATTCATGAAATCATAAATATGTCTAAATTAATAGAATTTTTTATTAAAAAAAATAAATCTTGCATCTAACAAATGAAAATAAAAATTTGGATATAATAGCCTGCAACACAATCACTAAGAGAAAAATATAAAAAAGAATCTTACAGTGCCTCACTTGTAGAACATTGGAAGCTAGATTTTTGTTTCCAGCAACATCACGGGTTACATTCTCTGGAACGCTGACAAATACGAAATCATCATCTGCTTGTAGCTCAACAATGTATGTGTTCCATCTTATTTTATGAAAGCTGGACAGAAATAAAAAGTTGCAAGAGAAAATATCAATTATCAACTGGAATTTGGCTTTCTCATTCTTCAACAAATAATGTTACTGAGCCACCTTTAGTTTTCTTAAACAATATCACAGAAAGTGTACATGTACTTATATACTTGCCTTTTTAATAAGCCTCCTGAAATTGATATGCAAGAGGTGTTGAATCCAAAAACAGGCTTGACAAATTCAATTAATATTTGAATATTGTGATCTTTTGTCCTCATTCTATGTGTACTCAACATCACTGCAGGTCTCTTAGAATCTGAATTCCACGAAAATGTTAGCATGTAAATACAAACAATGTTTACTTGGTAGATAACATCATTAACATGTACCGTAGAGAAAATTAACCGGAGCATTTGGAGAAACTTGAGTCCCTTGTCTGGTTATTATTGACTTCGAATTGAAGTTAACTGAGATTATAGCAGTAGAGGAGATATTGGCAATCTACAATAATAGTTCGCCAAAAAATGATGTGTAAGGAGAAGAGATGCACTTGAAACAAGCATAACACAACACAACTAAAAGACTAAAACATACAACATTTATGAATTAACTAACCATGAACCCAAATCTACGGTTTCCAAGATTTTCTGCACTGGTTGAAAGGAGTGAACCCTGGCTAACTTTGAGAGAATTCATGATTTCTGTAGATGAATTTAGAACTGGAGCTGAGAAGTACAAATACACTTTTAGCTTGTTATGATCATTAGTTGCCTGTACTGTTCTAGTTTCACTGTTAATTTGAAGTAGCTTTTCGGGTACATGAGTCCTGATGTTGACATACACCTTTCTTCTGTCTGTAGATCATGCTCACCATAGAAGAAAACCAAGTTTTTTCAACATAAAAAACTGATATAGAAATTTGTTCATTCAGTAAGTGTGTTAAAGACAGAGAAGCACCCTTAATTAGGGTGGAAATAGGCTAGGCCGATCTAGGCTTTGCATATATAGGTCTGACCTTTTTATAAAAAACAAGGCCCAAACCTGGTATGTTACAGTTATTTCTAAGACCCGAGTATTATTATTTATTTTTTGAAAGTTTGGTACGACTTTGCTAGTTTACTTAAAAAGGTTTATTTCATCATATTAGCGATTTTAAACAAGTAATCTGACTTATCTTAAAATAGACAAACCAGCTAATATGTCAACCAGATGAAGTTTTATTCTGAACTAATATTCATAAGGACATGTATATCCATATAGTAATTGCAAAAATGATAAATCAAACCCTAGTGAATTACTAAATATATCTAGTACTAATCTACTATTGCTATGACATAATAAAAGATAACATAACACTCACCAATATGTACATAAACACTTGAATTTGGCATTCTTGTAAAGCTATTACCAGCTATGTCAGTACAGAAATTCTTATCCATTACAAGAATTGCTCGGCCGTATTGAACAGTAGAGGATAAACTAACAAGAAGAGAATACATGAGGTTTGGCTTCAGAATTCTAAAAGAAGATGGTATAACCTGGCCAGCACCATATACAAGAAGCTGTAAAGAAATATCACAGCAATAAGTTAACAAATAAAAACTGAACCAGTGTTAGCAACACAATACTTGCTACATCTTATTTTTAGAAATGTAAGCAACTTTAGATGACCACCTACTTACATTGCAGGCATTCACAGATTTGCATCCAAAACCTTCACCTATACAAGGTTCACTGAAAGATATATTTACTGAAACATTTAAAGAACTTGTGAAAGATGTTGAGGCTGTAACATATGCTGTTGGTGGAATTGTGTCTGAAATAAATAAAAAATACTGTTGTCAGAATGGTATATAATGAAAAACAAATTTATACGTGAATCTTAATAGACTCTGATAAAGATGTAAGCAAAAGGAATGAGGAATAGTTTCTTAACCAACAGTCCAGTTATGGCTGGCACAGCCAAAGAGTCTTTGATCTCTATTGGTGCAGACTTCAAAAGTATGGTTTCCATCCTTCAAGCTTGAGTATGTAACTCTCCCGTTTGTACAAACTGATCTGATCCCATTATCAAGCTGCACACATAGTATTCTTAGAATCTTCACAATAATTAGAATTGCTTTTTACACTCCCCCGTCCCTCCGGAAAAAAACTCCACATATATAGGTAATCAAAATCACTAGTAAATTGCCAAATTCATGTGCTACAATCACAACAAAATAAGGGTCTATTTGGATTGGCTTATTTAAGTTTATCTACTAACATAAGAGTTTATGAAAACTACTTATGACATGTTTACAAGTTCTTTTCAATTTATTTCCATAAGCTCATCATGATAGCTTATGAAAACGTTTGACTCAATCTTATATTTTTCTACAGAAATATCTTGCTTATCCATAAGCTATTATACGATAAGTTTTTATGTTATAAGCGTTTAATTAAGTTGTTTATCCAAAATTGCACTAAATACTAGTGAGGCCATTAGAAAGTTACAAACTAGCCATACCCAAAATAAGCATACACAACTACTGAAAAACAAACCTTACAACTGAGGCTGCAATTTGAGCAAGAACGGTTATCGCCAGAATTAAGAACTTCAAAAGCAAATGTTGCTGAGTTCAAGTGAGAGAATGCATGAGGTGCTTTCAAGAATTTCACAGTTACATCTGAGCCACCACATTTAGTAATGAAACAAAGTGTTGACAAAATACAACAGAGTATACACAAACGTAATACTCTAAGCAGAGTCATTTATCTTCCAACACAGTAGCTGAATTGGTGCCAGTTATGTGAGCTACTAGTAGAGCAAGTGTTGTTATTGTGTAGTAGTTGGATTTTTGCATGAAAAAGAGGTCATAGAGACAGAGATTTGATGAATTAATGGTGTTAAGGTAGTGTGCCTTAAATGATTGGTTTCAATATGTTCAATATTTCCTAGTTTAGTGGATATTATTTAGTCATTATTGTATGGATAAGCCAATGACTTTGAGTGCATGCCATGCTTCAAAATTGCAGCTGTGGTCGCGTTTACGCGGTAAATTTTGATATTACAGCAAAATGTAGTCGATGCGGCTGCAATTGAAGTTGTGATGCTTTTATAAAGACCTCTAAAGTCTAAATATCTTATATAATGGCCACAATTACAGTTGCAGACCGTAATTTAAAATTAGTATACTCTATTTTGTTACCTTTTATGCAACACCATAAATGTAACTTTAAAATCTTTGTAATGTATGAACTTCAATGGATAAAAAGAAAGAAAATGTTAGTCGAACTGATTGATGGTCCCGCTGAATGATAGAAGAAGCAAAGACAAAAGATGAGTGGAGACTAGAGATGTTTTATTCTTTGTCAATCACGTAGTGACAAAATGAATTGAGAGGGAGATATAAAATGTCTAACGAGCTCAACCTTAGAAACGTTATCTTTCATGTCCCGTTTCATTCTATAACCTTATCATAGAATTCTACTCTCCCATACCATAAATATAAATATAAAGTATAAACTATAAACACAGTTGTTCGCATTCAGACTGGGATGGATTCAGAAATTAAATTTAGGGGGACCAAGTTGAAAGTATGATTTAGTGAAAAAATTAATGTTTAAATGCACAATATTACAAGATATATTCAAAGTTATCAGATATATTCAAAGTTATGAGAATTTTCCGAGATATAAGAATGATGGGAGTAATGAAGAGACTCAAACGAATTTTTGAATATATAACGACAAGAGAAAATGTGAAACAACAAAAATACAAGCGTGTGAGGATGAATTCAGACGGTGATTCAATTTTTCTAAATGAAATTGCAATGATGAATCATATATTAGGATTCTAGTTAAGGATTAATTAGGGTCCTTCTATAAATTTCTAACAAAACCTCACTTTTCTTTTTTGTTGTTGTTAAGAATTCTAGCTAAGTATTACTGCAATTAAGCCTAGAAACTTATGTGTATAAGACTCAGTATATTGAGTCCAAAAATAATTATTATACAATATCATATAAAGTTCATAAAAATATATACTATAGACCAAAAATATTTGCATACTAGTATAAAAAAAAATTAAAGCTCGGGGGTCGTGGCCTCTGTTGGTCCCCCTTCTAGCTTCATCCCTACATTGAGACACATATTTTAAAGGAAGATTGCTTTTTTGACATTCATTGTGTCTTAGTAACACAAGTAAATGACCAAAAAACTTAATGGCAGTTAACTGCCGGCGTGTTTTTTAGTTATAAGTTAGCGGTAGTTAACTACTGCGGGGTATTTTAGTCTTTTACTTGTGTTTTTAGAAAGTATTGAAAGTTAAAAAAGCAATTGTCATTTTAAAGTCTAGTTTTTTTTTTATAGTCTAAAATATGGATAACTCATATTTGGTACGTAAGATAATATCCAAATTAGTTCCAACAAAATATGCACTATCCAAAATATTCTTTAGAAAATAAAAAAGATAAATTACACCATAAGTCCTTTAAGTTATTTTATTGTAACAAATTGGTTCTTTAAGTTTTTTTCATGCTACTTACGTCATTTAAGTTATTTAATTATAGCAAATTAGTCTTTAAGTACTTTTCGTAACATTTAGGTCTTTTAAGTTATTTAATTGTAACTTTTAGGTCACGAATAACTTACATTTTTAAGATCTAAAATACCCTAAATTGTTATGGTTAAATAACTTAAAAGACCTGATTGGGACGAAAAAACTTAAAGGACCAACTTGCTACAATTAATTAACATAAAGGACTTAAGTGGTTCGGAAAAAAACTTAAAACCAATTTTTTACAATTGAATAACTTAGAGGACATCTGATGTAATTTAGTCAATAAAAAATAAGCATTTAAGCAATCCATGACTATAAATGGGAGATGTTAATCCCTCCATATAGCTCCATCCAGAGTTAAGGGTTATTTCGAATGTGTACAAAGAACAGCAAAAGGGAGGTTAAATATTTATGGCAACAAGAATCAATATTTCCCTTCAGGAAAAGAATAGAAAAAGAGTTAATGATATCTAAGATCACTATAAGATTGTGAAATCATATTTTCATCGAAAATATTAGGCATTATGTGTATGAGTCATGTATCTTTTATATCCAACATTGAACATTTAGTTTATTTGTAGTTGGTACGTACTAATCACTAACAACTGAATTAAACAATCTCATTACTCAAGTGTGAATCTTGAATATTTTATACTTGCATCATCGTTACATCCAACGGAAAACGCTCACTACACAATCAAAAAAGACTTTCAATGCAACAATACAATGTACTAAGATTTTTTAAAAATGAGTGTCCAACCTATTTTCATATCTTTGCTCCATTTATATCCAATTAGTTTGTTTCTCTCTTCTCCCTCTTTCTGCTAGATGTATTTCTCCCATTTATTTTCTATCCCTATAAAACTAAAAGTGTTCTTGAGACCATAATCTCTTTCGAGATATAACGTTCCTTCGAAATAAAGAACTGTCTTAATAGCACAGTCCCTTTTGATAATTTATGTCCCTTTAAAATAAATAGTATTTTTAACATCAGAGTCTCTTTTGAGGTATTGTGTCCATTCAAAATTAAGAATGATATTTAAGAATAGGTTATGTATAATTTGGACCCATTGAAAAATTGGTCCAACATGGACCAGTTTTTTCCACCCTTAAATTAGATGATTGCACCAAATCTTATCGTAGTCCATCAACACCAAATCAAACCCATCAACACTTTTTCTTCCCTCTCTCTGTGTAATATCTTTCGCCTCCACAAATGTCTTGTTCCACACAATAACTACATCATAGAATTTTTGACGGTTCCAAACTTTTGCATTAGCTTCCTCACAATATTTTTTGATTTGCATCTTAATCGATCTAGAAAACACTGATATTCAATGTGAGGAATCAAGGAGTATTTCACTATCAAACAATTGGCAACCTGGCATCAGCTCTTTTTCCATCTATTCTTTGAAATGTAGGTATAATTGTTTAATGATTTTAATACGCTAACAATGACTAACGAGATCTACTATGATTTAGCCTTCTAAGAGGAGAGGAGTTTCCATTTAGATGCATTGTGTAGAGGACACGTATATTCTCAACAAAAATGAGTGAATATTTATAAATTTTCTGAAAATCAAAATTCAATCATGAACTGTTCGAACAAAAAAATGAGATGCAACGAAATTGTGTTGGTCACTTGTATTAATTAATGAAAAAAAAACGAGATGGAACCATTTGGGTGTAGTTTATTTGCACTTATTGTAAAAGACATTTTGACGGCATCACATTCCTTTGAGTACACAAAGATGGGAAAGAAGAAGAAGAAGAGAGAAAGCGAAAATTGGGCAATAGAGATCAGAAGAGGAGGAATGAAGAAATAATTTAGTGTTGATAGTCTATCTTAAGATCCAATGGAATTTTAAATCTAACCAATGAAAATTGTTGCTCAGTCTGAACCACTACTTTCATTGGTGCATGCTAAACGGCACCTTAAGAGAGGTTGGAGGTTATAACGGTGGTATCACATTGTTCGAGTGGTCGTAATATCATAGTAGAAAGGTCTTAATACCATATTGGATGTGTAGCTCTAGAATGGAACCTAGAGTGTAGTAGGACTCCGAGATAGTTGTAGTTGAGTTGTTTCATCATGTAGCAACGTGTTTGATAGTCTGTTTATACAATTTTTTGGATCATACCATGAAATGTCTTAAAGAGAGCGACTTGATCGTGACTCAAACCAATAATAACTTTAGTGGTTGAAAAAAAAAGAAAAAATCTTTTTTTTCAACATAGACTTTGAAAATTCAAAAATAACAACTTGAAAATCAAAAAAGAAAACATCTTTTAAATTGATGTGTGACGTTAATGATTACTCCGTTAGAGCAATTGGACCAACAGTAGGCTAACTATGCAACAACTAATAGTGCAAATAGAATTGATGTATCTCATGCACTTAATTCATTGTTGATTAGAATGGAAGAACATCGTGATTAAAATAAAAATATGGACAAATGCTAATAAATGAAGTGTGACTACGGAAGCATATGCTAGCAAATGCTAAACCTAGATTGAAAAGAGATAAGTTTGAAAGTGACAAATTTGTGAAAATAGAGTTCCGGAATCCACTAGAAATTGAAAAAACTATTTAAAATATTATTGAATGAATAAAAGTTTCTCTTAGGCTACAACTGTTAAGCTTAAATAGGGAAATAACAAAATCATAATGGGCCGAAAATAACAAACTGAAACAAAAACAAGAAAATTACTAAAATTAGGCTAAAATAAAAATACTTAAAATTACAAAGGAAACCCCCCTACATCAGTCTCCTCCACCTCTGAAGAACTCAACCCCGAATTCTCATTTAGATAAAGAGTTTCTCGCGCATGTTGATTCCCTCAATGAACAAGAGACCACCCTCTTGGATCTCATTGAGTGAAATGCAAAGATGGTTTGATTTGAAAAATATAGCAGTTGTCTTTATGCCATTGAAGAAATGTAGTAGCCCATGTACAACTAGGGAATACATCTTTCAACTTTCCATTGACCAATATTGACTGGTTGATTTCCTCGTTGATCATAAGATTATATGTTGCGTCAACAATAGCAAAAGGATGCGGGGTTAGCTCACCAAAGCTCGCTCCTTTATATTGTTCCATCATATGGCTATCATATAAACGAGGAAGCTATATGGTAGGGTTCACAACAATCAATATATTCCCCGTGTAAATATAAATTTCATTGATATCATATCTTGATTTCAGATTATCTAGAACACTAGGTTCACGTAGGTAAGCCAGTTTTGTCATATCATCTTCTCTACATGGTGGGGGCTTCTATGTCTTTATGTTAAACGATGTAAGCTTTAACAATAACCGTTTTCCTTGACCCAGTCAACGGACACGTGGGAGCCACGTGTGTATTTTTTATTATTATTTTTTGTTTTTTTACTTTTTTAATTTAAAAATATATATTTTTGTAATTAGATGAAATGGTTTTTTTAATTACAAAAATAAAAATGTTTTTTTAAAAAAATTGTTTTTTTAGTTAAAAATTTATTTATTTTTTAAATTACAAAAGTAAAAAAATATTTTTTAATATTTTTTTGTTTTTTTAATAACAATATTTTTTTTTGTTTTTTTATTAAAAAAATTATTATTTTTTTAATTAGAAAATACAAAAATGCATCCACGTCAACGTTGACTGGGTCAAAATTGGGCTAGAGGGCCAAAATTGTAATAGAAAGTAAACTTAGGGGACCTGAAAAAGGTTATTTTTTTAGAGGGCCAAAATCGCAACATTGGGAAACTTAGGAGGTCAAAAATGTAATTAAGCCAATATTTAATGTATCATTTATAATAAATGCGTATTAATTCTTCTTTTTCTCAACGACACCAACAATTTCACATTCTCATAACTAAACTAGTGTGTTAACCTGTATAATGCACGGGTGATAGACTATTATTTTTCAATCTTAAATTGTTTTATTAATTTTTATTTATTGATGAAAAATATTTAACTTGTGAATTTTTAAATATATCAGTATTTTTTAACACAATGATGACAAATATGTATCACGTATTTTTTATGTTTATAAGCAATAAATATATGTCCTGTGTTTTTATGTATAAATGAAAATATATTTATGGGTTTCAGATCATCATCGATGAACTGCCACTGCAACAGTCTTTTCATAGTTTTGGTGTGTGTTAATTTTGTTGTGGTCAATGGTTTCGTTCAACGTTGACGTTGTCTTGCAAAGCTCTGGCGCCGACGCGATTATGAATTAGTCCCGATTTGGTTTTTGCTATATTTTTTTGTTCCTGTTTATTAGCGTTTGTTTTTGTTTTGTTTCGTGGAGATGAAGATGGGCGGTGGCTTTGTTTCGGCTCTGTGATTTGGTCTGAGATATGGGTTCTTTATTTTCGGCATTGTTCTGTTGGATGCACATATCGATTCAACATGACTGGTTTTATCCTGATGTTGCTCGAAATGGCGGTGCATAGATGCTCATGTTGACAGTAGTAGTCATTCATCGTACCTAAAGAATTTTATCCGTCGTGGTTGCTTCTTGCGTCGTTGGTGGACTATGATTTTAACAATGAAAAATATTTGACTCATAATTTTTTATGTATTAATAATAAATATTCATCCTATTTTTTATATATTTATAATGACAAATATACGTTACGTGTTTATTATTGACTAGTATAAGTTCAGATTTTTTTAAATATTTATCAGTGATAAAAACTTCATAAAAAAACTGTGATAAATACTTGTCTTGTACTTTGTTATGTATGATTTATAAATATTTTTCCGTGTTTTTTAATATTTGTCTAATGTTTTCTTAATATTTATCAATTAACCCGCAAAGAAAGAAACTCATGCGCATATATGTTAACTGACATTGGTTTAACCCTTTATTTTTTTGTTAGTTCCCTTCTTTTTCTAATACCATTAACCTAGATTCCATAAGAAATAAGTTAAGCTGACATAACTTTACATTTATGTCTTTTCGAAAATGTGTTGACCTAGTTTCCCTTTTTTTCTTCATATTTTTTTTTTCTTAATGAATTAGGGTAATGGATCTAGCATCATTGTTGTTTAAAAAAAAATATTTACCAATAACATATATTTTTCTTGTGTTTTTTTGGATTCAGTGATTAATATTTTTGCAATATTACTTTTAAATATTTATCATTGAGAAATATTTATCCCGTATTTTTTATGTATTAATGGAAAATAATAGTTTCATGTTTTTTTTCAAAGATATATACTGTTTCACATTTTTTATGTGTGTTCTAAGGGCAAATATTACAATGTGCTTTTTTTTATCGATGACAAATATATGTCGTTTTTCATACATAAGAGAAAAGTATTTATTTTGTTTTTTTAATAATTATCATTGATGGGTATTTTTTATACAGGGTTAAATATAACTCATTTGTGTCATGTGAGCATAGCTCAGTTGGTAGGACAATGCATTATTATATGCAGCGGCCGGGGTTTGAACCCCGGACACCCCACTTATTCACCTTATAAAGTGAATTATAGCCACTGGGCTACCTGACCCAAAAAAAAATATATAACTCATTTGTAATAATACATGTTTTTTTATAAAAAAAAACATTTGGAAGCATTACAATTTTATATTTAGATTTAATTTATTTTTCACCATTTTGAATTGTATAATTTCAAATCACATATACCATTATTTTTTAATTGATGTGAATTAATACATTTTTAATTCAATTGAATTTTCATATGCCAATTAAATTTGATTAAATTAAATTTTAATCAAATTGTTCCAGAACCGTTTCAAGACACAAAATTCATTATTTTTAATGTGAATTTGATAGGCATGGTCAACTATATGTATGTCTTGCTACAACAAAAATTTATGGTTACATTTAACAAAACCAATTAATCACATGTTAATGTGATTTTATTAGGCACATGTCAACATATGATTCTCTTTCTATAAATAAAAAATTAATTTGATTGGTTGTTACAACAAAAAAAATTCGTGTGATTTGTACTAGCTTCGTCCCTAATTATAAGACCCTTTTGAGACTTTTTTTTGTCCCTTTTTATAAGACCCCATTGCTATTTCCAACTACATTAAGGGGGGTGTATTGGATTGAGATTTCAAAGGATTTTAAAAGACTTTTTTGTTTTAAAATAGTCTTGTTGTATTCAACCAAGATTTTAAAGGAATGTAAAACATTCTTGTGGTATTCAATTATGATTTTCAAGATTTTTTAATGAGTCCAACAAAATCCAGTGGTATTCAATTGAGATTTTACACAACTTAAAAATTGTCTATTGGTATTCAAAATTCTATGGATTTTAATGGATTATTGTGAGTAATAGATTTTGTGAGACTTTTTAGTGTAAAATGTGGCTACCAACAATCTTACACCTAGCCTTGAGACTTTTCTGTCTTCCACACATAGCCTTGAGATTGTTTTTAAAAGATACATATACACTTTTGAAAAGACATTTCCTTCATTGACATGCTGGATACAAACACTCCATCCATATTTGCACTTCTTCCCCTTCCCAAATTTTGGTCGATCACAAGTTTTTGTCCAAAGATGGTCACCAAGCTGATTCAGGGAGAACAATTCACATTACGTTGTTAACTCTTTGTATCCATCTAACAATAAAACACAAACAACATCTAACTAGCCATTGGTGTGTGGCAGTGATAATGGTGGCTCGAGATAACTTGCTGCAATTCTGGCCACTGCAAGATTATTTCCTATAAAAAGACCTTAGGTTCAAAGCAACAAAGCTAGTTGAGGCAACAACCGCAAGGATTATTGTAATCCATCGAAGAATGCCAACTGGAAAAAGAAATAGAAACTGAAAATTTTATGACAAAGTTTGAAATTTTGTTCGATTAATTAGATAAAAATACAGAGTAATCTCATGTTTTATAAATCAATAAAGTCTTTTAAAATGTTAAAAGTCTTTGAGTTAAAATCCCTCAAAATCCAAATTATAGAATCTTGATGATTTTAAAAAGTCTTTTAAAATATCTTAAAATCCCATAAACTCTTACAAAATCTTTTAAAATCTTCAAGACTTATTATGTTAAAATAGTCTTTTAAAATCTCAATTCAATACACCCCCTAATTATTTCTTTACATACATGCATCTATTTATTATACATATTTTTCTTCAATCAACAATAAATAACATGTTGAAAACATAAACCAACCCTCTCTCTTAGAGGATAAAATTGTAAAAACAATAGTAATTACAAACATATTTAATACAAATATCCACTATCTTAATTCCCGTTATTTTTTCAAAAGGGCCCTATAATTAGGGACGGAGTTAGTAGAACAAAATCTTTTATTATGATTTGTTTTCTAAAAAAAGGACACGTGGCATTGTAGTTGTTAGAGGATTTGTTTAAGATTACAGTTGAAATAATGAAAAATTTAACCCAAATACACTATTATCGATTTTAATATTTTATATTATTTCCAATTAAGTGGGAGCATATAGATCATAAGGTGGATTAAAGCAAATTCATATGCTTGATTAAAAGAGGAGTGTACATGAGGCATAGGTGTTGTGTTCCGTGATGAAGATGGCTGTATGCTTACGTCCGCTGCTTGGAAAAGGGAAGGCGGTATGCATGCAGATATGGATAAAGCTAATGCTTTCTATAATACCATGACTCTAGCAAAAGATTGTTGCTTCCAATCAGTGAAACTTGAAAGCGACCGTAACAAGTTGATTAGGTTAGTGAATGGGGACGAAGAGGTTCCTGGAAACTAATCAGGGCCCGTTTAGTTTGAGAGTTTTGGAGGAAGATCAAATATTTTTAACTAGACCATCGACCCGTGCCATGCATGGGTCATATGAACTATAATATATAAGAAAAAAGTATATCACATTATAGATTTAACCCGTAAACACGAAATAATTTAAGGGTGATAAAAAAATATTTGAGATTATGGAAATTAAAATATCTATAGTGTTCTATAAAAAAAAAACAAAAAAACACACATAGAGAGAATTAAAGACTCGATTAAAAATGTGATTTTTAGATTCTAACCATTAAGATTGTAAAATTGGTTGTTTACAAAAATGTTAATTTAAAATTTAGACTTAATAAGGTCTTAGTTTAGAAAGAAATAAAATCAACTCACATAGGGACTTGTATTGAAGAATGCATTTTTTAAAAAGGGAACTTTTTTTTCCAGAGATTCAAAGGGAACTTATAATAACAAAACGTAAAGTATATTACATCTATTTAACATATAAATAATAAATACAACTCACATTTATGGTGGATTCTAGGGTGAGGGTCCAATTAGGTCCCTCACCGGTGAACCACGAGAAAAACACCAATAGATTAAATAAGTGGTTCAGATTTATTTAAATTAAAAGAGGGAACATGTAGAACTGCTCACATTCAATCATATCCTGCAATTGTTTCACCCGTTGTTAACCGTAATTAATTGTTACGAACCGAACCGAACCGAACCAAACTATTACAAATCAATTAATTCCTTTTCACACAAAAATCTGAATCCTTTTTCTAAACCCTAATTCCATTTCAATTTCAATTAAATTCACCATCCCAAACATAATCATACGTTGAAATGGTTATACTCCCTGAACTGGTATGCTGCTAGACTGCTACTTACGTCAAATTGAAAATGTAACTTTGAATTTTCAAGTAAGAATGAAATTGTCATAGTTGAAAATTTGAAGCTGTGTGAGTTTTGTTGACCCAATCGGATTTAAATGCATAAACACGTACATGGTTATACAATTATTTTTTTTATTAATCAATTACTTGTTCATCAACCAAGTACATGTTAACAATGGAGAAACACAATTCGCAGGCTGCACTTCTCATTAATCCATCCATAGCTGATTTTGACATTGTATAACCATTTCAACGTATGATTATGTTTGGGATGGTGAATTTAATTGAATTTGAAATGGAATTAAGGTTTAAAAAAAGGGTTCAGATTTTTGTGTGAAAAAGAATTAATTGATTTGTAATGGTTTGGTTCGATTCGGTTCGGTTCGTAACAATTAATTACGGTTAACAACGGGTGAAACCATTGCAGGATATGATTGAATGTGAGCAGTTCTACATGTTCCCTCTTTTAATTTAAATAAATCTGAACCACTTATTTAATCTATTGATGTTTTTCTCGTGGTTCACCGGTGAGGGACCTAATTGGACCCTCATTCTAGAATCCACCATAAATTACATGTTAAACTACTATAAACAACTCGGTTTTTTAAACGGAAAATATATAGTATGACTATGACCATTCAAAAAAATAGAGTTGTAGTATTCTAAGTTATATAAGAATCCAACAAGTGTATCCAAAAGCTCCTTAGGAAACGACAGAAACGAGGACACCACATGCCATTCACTTATCACTTATCAGTGGTGTCTTAACCATGTTGCAAAAAGGAAATTTCATAGGTGCATACTCAAAAAGGAAATTTCATAGTGGCATCTTAATTAGCAGTGTCATACGCAGAAAGGAAATTTCATATCAATGAATGTGAACTATATTATTTTAGGTGCATACAAAATCATTTGCAGAAAAAGATCAAAAGGATTAACTTATTTCTATCCGTTCACCCTATTTCATCATAGGTACAAAGGAAAATCAAGCAAGAGGAGAGTTATAAGACACATGATATTGATTGGTTGTGCCTACAGGTAGAAAGATTGCCAGAGTGAGTTTCTAGAGATGACAATATAAGAGCAACCAAGTTTACTCACAAAGTCCGAACAAAAGTAGTAAATAGCTAGCATTTTCTCTGAATCATAACATCAGTTTATACCAACAAACAATCCTTTCCTGATTTATCTATTTGATTTTATCAAATAGCAGAGACAGGGAAAGAAATGTACTATGAAATGGATTGTACTCAAACTATCCTTTATAACCCTAGGATATCTAATTCACACACGTATTCTGGCCCTGCATATGGAGAACAGATTTATCCTATTAATCTTCTAAATACCAACTGGGATTGTTTGCATGCTAGTTTGGTAGGTCCAGACTCCAGAGATTTCAGGTTAATCAATCTATATGTTTACTAACTACAGCTGCCATGTTCGGTAGATGATAAAGAGGACAGTTTTAGTTTCCTGGTAAGATGAAAAATTCAACTACCATGACACCTTTTTAAAGAACCTATTGTCAGCAAAGGACCAATGACTTTTGAGGCCACACTTCTTTTGAAAGCTTTTATATATACTGGATTTTCCAGCATTTGATTTTTTTCACAATCAAAATTTTGTTCTAGATCTAAGGAGAGAAACTCTGAAGCAACTTCAGAGTCATTTAGTATTTACTGAAGGTGGCTAGTTGATTTGAACCTGAAGTTTTGATCTGTGTGTTAGACTAGGTTAGCATCACTGCAAATCAAGGAACAAAACAAACAAATCCAACCAAACTAATAGTTCTACATTGAGGTTATACCTATTTAACTCTAAAAATAACAAAACGAAATCCCCTCTACCTAAAAATGTCTAAACTTGGACAGCATGTATACTCATGAACCCGGAAGCAGCAAATCTGCATTCCAACTCCAGTAGCCTAATGGCCAAATGCACTACAATCCCCCACCATTTCTGTCTACGTGCCTAATATTTTTTATACGCATTGGACATGCCCAGTTGAAACATTCAAAACAATTCTACTTCTACAACAAATATGATCCTCTTTGATTGTAAATAACAGTACAGACATTAATCATATGTTCTCATAAAACAGGTTCACAAGGATACATCTTAGCAGTCTCTCAAAATCTAGTATGGTTTCCTTGACATTGCTTAATATAAACTATTAATGACTTTGAAGCATGAAAGAATTAATATAAGTTAAAGGCTTAAAGCCAACTCTAAATTGGGTTTCCACTTTTCATAACACGATACAAGAGCAACAAAAATGACCCATTTCGTATAACAAAAAATGAAACTTCATTTTTTACATTTGACTTTGAAGTTATTACATTACCAGTAATTAATTACTTAGTAATATATGACCTAAAAGTCATATTACATATCACTAATTTCACAGGACTATCAGTGGCATGTAGGTGCAAGCTCAACAAGGGAACAAGAATCACATTTATGCATAATACGTCAATATATGCTTAAGAAAGACTTCACGGAGTCCTTGACAAATACATAAAGAAAAAGGATGATTAATATATTGAAGCACTTGTTAGTACTGAAACCCCATGGTTTGTTTTTGTTCCTTTTTAAGGGGATGTCTATTTGTATGTATATTTCCTAGCTTCAGTGAACTCGTTTTATATGAGAAAACCATTCTTAATATCTATCTTACATATACTCACTTCACAATTCCTCATGAATTTATAATAAATCAATTACTAACTAAGTGAAGCACTAGATCTAAGGGTGAATTTGGATTGATCATTGCCCCAAAATGCAGAGTAAGACTTGTGCAAGCTGAAAAAACTCAAATCCAAATCCATGTGACCAAACTTGTGCAATTCTATGCAAATTGCAATCCTAATAAATTCAAGACTTGTGAAGTTCTAAGCTACCATCAATAATCTAGTAGACTAGTACTGTCAGTAAAAGAACAACTGAGCATGGTAATTTAACCAATAGCGTTATTGTATCTTCTCAACGAGGCCCCAAAAATGTCTAATTCAGTTCAATCACCAAAAGTTATAAGCCGGTGAAACAAATACTTTCCCAAATACAAAATACACACAAACCATGAGAAAACCATTCTTAATATCTATCTTACATATGCTCACTTCACAATTCCTTGTGAATTATAATAAAACAATTACTAACCAAGTGAAGCACTAGATATAAGGGTGGATTTGGATTGATCATTGCCCTAAAATGCATTGTGCAAGCTGAAAAAACTCAAATCCAAATCCTTATGACCAAACTTGTGCAATTCTATGCAAATTGCAATCCAAATCAAGTCAAGACTTGCAAAGTTCTAAGCTACCATCGAAAATCTAGTAGACTAGTACTGTCAGTAAAAGACCAACTGAGCATGGTAATTTAACCAGTAGTGTTATTGTTCCTTCTCAAAGAGGCCCCAAAAATGTCGTCTAATTCATTTCAATTACCAAAAGTCATAAGCCGGTGAAAACAGATACTTTCCCAAATACAAAATACACACAAACCAGGGTATACAACTCTTTGAAAATACTTCTCCCTAATAAATTTTAAAAGTAAACGCAAGTAAGTTTCTAAAGTGAAAACAAAGTCTCGATGCGATAGTCTCAGTCAGCCTTAATAATTTCAAACAGTTAAAGCATCAACCAGAGCTAGAAAATACATATATATACACATTATAATATACCCAATATTTGTTTTAAACTACAGCGTGGGACAAACCTATGATCCATAGCATGTATACCTTTAAACAAAATTTTAACCAAAATCATATAATTAAATCTGTATAAGAACAATAGTACAGCCTCATGCCAATAAAAATCTCAAAGTCGTTCACGGCATATGGGGCTGCCAACTTATGTTACTGAACAGAAGCAGCGACTAAAAAGCCAATAAACAAATACCAATCTGTACCAAACAAAACCAACAATGAATGATTCCAGAACCTGCAGACATAAACCTATCCATGCCTCCTCAGCTACCATAATGATGATTCCTAGAAGCCATATTCGCAACCTGAGCCTGCAACTGAGCAGCTCTAACTTTAGCAGCTGTAGCACGGTGAAAGAACTGCTCCCTCGACAACACCCTAACACTCCTCAAATACTGATCAAACGGTACAGCCCCAACCTGAACACCCTTGTCCAACGCATAAAGCGTATCTTCAATAGCCAAATCAGCAGAAGTACAATCAAGCATCTGTTTAGAAAGCACATCCACACACTCAAAAGCCTCCTCAACATTCTCCAAACTCCCCATTTTCTTCCCTTGATTGTCCCTCAACCAACCCTCCAAAACATCCGTATTCATCAAAACCATCTGCAACTGCTGCTCCAAACCCTCCATCTCATCCTGCATCTCCTTCACACCTTTATTCAAAACCTCCTCTCTTTGTTTCAATACCCCTTGCAAACCAAACAACCCCTCCATTTCACCTTCTCTAGTCTTCCTCAACCCCGTCACATCATTATGCACCATCTCCACCAGCTTGTTAATAGCATTCCTCCTAAAAACCTCAGTAGGATCCTCCGTATGTGTAGGCCGAGAAGGTGCGGGAGAATAAGGCGAAGGAGGATAACTATTAATATTAATATTACTATTAATCCTACCAGGATGAGAATACCCAGATGGAGGATTAGTTCCAAAATTAGAACTTTGATTGGTGTTTGGATTAGGATTATGATTTTGATGAGGGTTAGGGATAGGATTAGGATTAGGATTAGGTCTACGTTGAGAAAAAAGAGGTGGATCACGACCAAAAATCAAACTCAAAGCAAGAACAAGATCAACCAAATTAGAACTAGGGTAAATCCAATTATGCAAATAAGGAACAGAAACCAATCCAGAAGGATTAACATGAGGATGAGCGTGTTTAATAATCATATCCCTAGTGGGATTAACATAAACACGAGGAGGGTGACGAGGGTAAGATTCCATAAGCCAGATAACAATTGGGATGTTGTAGGTGACGGATTGGTAGGTCATGGGAATTGTACCGTCGGCTTGAAGGAGATTGACGGCGCGGCCGTCGTTGTGAGTATAGGTGGCGGTTTTGGGTTCGAGAGAAGGGAAGGTGGTGAGGAGAGAGAGGAGGTGTTGACGGATAAGCCATTTGGTGTCTTCGGAGTAAGGGAGAGCGGAGGGGCCGCGTTGGGAGAGGATTGAGCTGAGGAATTGTTGGGTTTCTGGGTTTGGTGGTGGTGGAACCATTTTTAGGGTTTTGAATCTGTGCGATGATTGAATTGAATTGAATTTGAGAATTGGAAGAGGGATATGAGAATGAAGGTGGAGTAATGAAGACGGTGACTTACCAATCTGGGTTACGCGTGTGATACTTTCGATGGTGCTTCCTCCACACTTTACTTTCAATTTGTTATTTTAAACGACATCGTATTACTAGTAATGTCAAAATGGTTCACCATGAAAAATAAATCAATTGATTCCTTAAATTATTCTAAAAACACTCAATTTTGTTAATAGATGGACTAAATACTTGATTTATGAACTTTTAGTTTATTTAAATAGTTTAAAGTTCTCATATATGTAGGGTCTGGAAAGGGGTTCCACCATTTTTAGTGTATTGTACGCAGCTTTACCATGCTTTTTACACGAGAGGTTGTTTCCAGGACTTGAATTTGTAACTTTTCAGTCAAATGACAACAATTTTACCAGTTGCGTCAAGGTTATCTTTATAAAGTAAATTGGTTATTTCAAAAAAAATAATAAGTTAATAAACTCCCATAAACAGGTAGGGCTAAAACAAGCAACGAACGAAGTACTATCACGGACCCACCAATCTAATTAATAACTTTAAAAAACAATTTCTAAATAGGTTGAAAGTCATAGTTCTCACACGAACGGAACCCCTTCATCACCACGTAAATACATGTCAATGTCCATTTGAATTCTAAATCTCGTTCGGATGCAATCCCATGACAATCTTTACACACAAAAATAGTAATCAAAGCAACTTCCAAGTCCAACCTCCACACCAATCAATGACCAATCTTCATAAACTAGCATGTAAGCATATTTAACTGTAAAATTATCCTATGTATCTGACCATCATGCTGGTATATTCTCTAATAGATGAAAGAAGATGAGTATTCAAAACAACTTCATATTCTCTAATAGATGAAAGAAGATGAGTATTCAAAACAACTTCAACTTCAACTTCCTCCTCAATAAACCAACCATGACACAAGATCAACATTCACAAAACAAATATTTCCGACTAGTCAATTAGTTAAAAGATGTTCTTTCATTAATGAGCTAATTAAATGAAAAATGTGTGTTTCATTGATTTTGTGATCACACATGATAATGTTTTTCACTAGTTAATTAGTTTGAAGGTCGTCTTTCACTAATGAGATTCATACATGTAATAATTTATATATAAAAATTTACATCGGAATACAAGGCAAGTGAGCAACAGGTTGGGAGGTTGGGTCGTTAAGCTTTTTTGTATGGCAAAATATGTCATTTTAAACACAACATTCATATACCTATAATACATAACATTGTTATGCACAACCCTTTGAATTCTATGTAGAAGGTCAACAACCTATGGTGCTAGGAACTCAAATATGTCAACACACTTGGTATAAATGCATGTTAACTGTCACAACACGTTTTCTTGTGTGTTGGTCACTTTGTCTTACGTGACTTTAAAGACTGTTTATCCCACCGTAAAACTTTGATTCCTAATCCTAATAGTAGTGAAGCTTAAATCAAGTCCACACATGCTTGTTTCACTTATCTATTAGTCGAAAGAGAAATATGTACTTCCTCCGATCCTATTTATAAGATAAAGTAGGGTCAACAAAAGTTGATGCATCTAGATAAAAATTCAGTCCAAATAAATTAACTTTTGTTGACCTAACTTTTTCTTATAAATAAGATCGGAAGAAGTATTTCATTAGCACTATTATTTTTGAATATCTTATGAATAATTTTTGTAATTAAATTATAATTCATAATCTGTAATTTACTGAATAAACCACACATGAGACAAATATTTTTCATTAGTTAATTAATTATAAGAAAATATTTTTACTAGTCAGTTAATTAAAAGAGAAATATATATTTCATTGTATTGTGATTTTTCAATATCTTATAAATAACAAATTATAATCCTCTATTTATAAGTAAAAAAATACAAAATGTAGATTATTTTTTAATCAAATCAAACACTGATAACTGAACCACTTCAAAATAAACTAGTTAAAAAAAATTAAAAATTAGTTATTTCCGACATGAAATGAAATATGATGAAATATTGAAAGTACACTTCCATTAAAATATGTTTGGTATGTTAAAAAAAACAAAAAACATTTTGTTTACATAAAGACGAAAAAAAACCAATCCCACTGAGGAGTTGTTGCGGCGGTGGTAGTTCATGAATTCCGATGAAGCTCCGCCATCTCCGTCGCACACCCCTCTCCTTCTCACCCTTTCACCCTTCTCTTCAAAGAACCTTTTCCACTTCCAAATCCACCAACGAAAACGACACTCATTTCATCACACACATTTCCGACATTGTTCGAGGAAATCTAAGTTGGAAAATCGCATTCAACGACCCATCAATTTCATCCACATTGAAACCCCATCATGTTGAACAAGTCTTAATCAACACCTTACATGATTCCAGATTAGCTTTACGCTTCTTCAACTTCCTCGGATTACACAAAAACATGAACCACACGACAACCTCGTTTGCAATCCTAGTTCATGCCCTTGTTCAAAATAAGCTTTTTTGGCCTGCGAATTCTCTTTTGCATACCCTTCTCCTTCGTGGGTCGGACCCAAAATTTGTTTTTGAGAAATTTCTTGAATCTCATAAGCAATGTAAGTTTTCTTCCAATTTGGGGTTTGATTTTTTGGTTCATAGTTATTTGCAAAATACAAGAGTTTTTGATGCTGTAGTTGTTTTAAGACTCATGCTTGGTAATACTTTGTTGCCTGAGGTTAGAACTTTGAGTGCAATTTTAAATGGGCTATTGAAAATTAGGAAATTTATATTGATTTGGGAAGTTTTTGATGAGTCTGTCAATGCTGGTGTTAAACCTGATCCTTATACTTGTTCCGCTGTGATTCGGAGCTTGTGTGAATTGAAAGATTTTTGTAGAGCTAAGGAAAAGATTCTGTGGATGGAATCTAATAGGTTTGATTTGAGTATTGTGACTTATAATGTATTGATTCATGGTCTGTGTAAGGGTGGTCGGGTTTTGGAAGCTCTTGAGGTTAGAAAATCGTTGAGGGAAAAGGGTTTGAAGGAAGATGTTGTCACATATTGTACATTGGTGCTTGGATTTTGTAGGGTGCAACAGTTTGATGATGGAATTTGCCTCATGAATGAAATGGTTGAACTAGGGTGTGTTCCAACTGAGGCTGCTGTATCGGGGTTAGTGGATGGGTTAAGAAAGAAGAGAAAGATTGACAGTGCTTATGATTTGGTTGTTAAGTTAGGAAAGTTTGGTTTTCTGCCAAGTTTGTTTGTATATAATGCGTTAATAAACGCTTTGTGCAAAGGTGGAGATTTGGATAAAGCGGAGTTGCTTTATAAAAACATGTGTTTAATGAACTTGCTGCCGAATGATGTTACTTACTCTATTCTGATTGATTCCTTTTGCAAAAGGGGGATGTTGGATGTTGCAGAATCTTATTTTGGTAGAATGATAGAAGATGGAATAAGAGAAACTGTGTATCCTTACAATTCCTTAATAAATGGCCAATGTAAGTTTGGGGATCTGAGTGCTGCTGAGTCTCTGTATAACAAGATGATCAATAAAGGGTTAGAGCCAACTGCTACCACTTTTACAACATTGATTAGTGGATATTGTAAAGACCTACAAGTACAAAAAGCATTCAAGCTATATAGGGAGATGAATAAGAAAGAAATTGCTCCAAGTGTTTATACTTTCACTGCACTTATTTATGGACTTTGCAACACAGATGAGATGGCTGAAGCATCCAAACTTTTCGTTGAAATGGTGGAAAGAAAAATCAAGCCAACTGAGGTAACATATAACGTTATGATTGAAGGGTATTGTAAGGCTCATAACATTGATAAAGCCTTTGAATTGCTTGAAGACATGCTCCAAAACGGCCTTGTTCCAGACACATATACATACAGACCTCTTATAAGAGGCCTTTGTTCTACTGGTAGGGTTTCAGCAGCTAAAGATTTTATTGATGATCTCCACAAGAAGAATCTAAAGTTAAATGAGATGTGCTATAGTGCACTTCTACATGGTTATTGCGGCGAAGGAAGACTGACGGAGGCACTGAGTGCTTCTTGTGAGATGATTCAACGAGGAATTAACATGGACCTTGTTTGCCACGCTGTTCTTATTGATGGTGCAATGAAGCAGCAAAACATGAAAATGTTATTTGGTCTCTTAAAAAAGATGTATGATCAAGGATTGAGACCCGATGGTGTGATATATACAAGTATGATTGATGCATACAGCAAAGAAGGATCTTTTAGAAAATCCGGTGAATGTTTAGATTTAATGGTTACTGAGAAATGCTTTCCTAATGTTGTGACTTATACTGCTTTCATGAATGGTTTATGCAAAGTTGGTGAAATCGATAGAGCAGGTCATCTTTTTCAAAAAATGCTGGCTGCAAATATCTCTCCTAATTCAGTTACATATGGTTGTTTTCTTGACAGTCTTACAAAGGAGGGAAATATGAAGGAAGCTACAGAGCTTCACCATGAGATGCTTAAAGGGCTTTTGGCAAACACTGCAACATATAACATTCTTATCCGTGGCTTCTGCAAATTGGGTAGATTAATCGAAGCCACCAAAGTTCTTTCTGAAATGACTGAAAATGGGATTTTCCCTGACTGTATAACCTATTCAACTATAATTTATGAACAGTGCAGAAGTGGCGATGTAGGAGCAGCAGTTGAACTGTGGGATACCATGTTAAGAAAAGGTGTTGAGCCAGATTCGGTTGCATTTAACTTGCTAATATATGGTTGCTGTGTTAATGGAGCACTCAACAAGGCATTTGAATTGCGTGATGACATGCTGAGGAGAGGGTTGAAGCCAAGACAAAATTTACAATTGCAGAAGGTGTAATATAAGAGCAGCAGTTAAATTTTGGTATAACATGCTCAGAGAAAGGTCAATATCGTGATTTGGATGTGTGCAACTTTCTAACGCATGGTGGCTGTTTTTCTGGAGAGGTTGACACGGCACTTCGATTGCACCATAGCATGTTAACAAGAGCAGTGAAGCTAAGGTAGAATCTCTTTTGGCTGAACTATCTGAAAATGAGGTTGATGCCTGAAGTTGAAGGTGGTTTCTGCAGCCTGGAAATGTGGAAGTGTTTGTATTTGCTATCATATGGTGTCATCTCCAAGACAGAAGAGCTCGGTTAAAGGTCAGTATCTGCAGTGTTAAAAAAACTGTTCTATTAGTTTTAATAACAATTTCTGAATATGTTACTATTTGAGACTTGAATCTTTTAAATGAGAAATTTTTTTTAATCATTGAGTAGAAAATCGATAGTTGAGATTCTGATGCAATATATTTACTAAGAAGTTGTTTATATCTACTCTTGATTTTTTTTGTTAACAGTTATAACTCACGATTTTTCCTTCTAAAGTGAATCCCTCACGTTACCTCATTTTATAACAGCAATGTTCTACATTTAGATCATTTGCCTTGTATTTGAACTATGTACACTTGTTTTTTTCTGCAGAGGTGAATGAGAGCATTACCAAACGGAGGATTGGGAAAGCAACGCGTCAAATTAAAATGGAAACAGAACATTGAATATTGCAGAGAAGAAACCAACCATCCGTTTAAGCAGCAACACTTTGCGAATTATTATAAAACTGGAAATTTCGATTGAAGCTTGTTGCCAGGCTTAACTTGTATGTAGGCAATTCTTATGTTTAGTATACCACTAATTTTTTTAATTTACTTAGAACTTAATGATGATGATGAAAAAATTCAATTACAAAGCAGTAATTCTTTTGTTGGTACTCAATATTGGTGCTTGTATAGTACTGAAAATATAGACAGACTGTTTGAAGCAGTTGATACAAATTTTGATTAGCTGATTTGATTTGTTGCAATGAAGCCCGATACTCCAAAATTGGAGATGTGTACGGATATGTATCGGATACCGGTACTTTTATGATACTTCTGGATATGTCCTAGAAGTATCCAATCATTTTTTATTATTTAAAAAGATATATATTATTGGATACATTTGAGATACTTCATGCACACTCTTAGGATTATGGTGGGTAGCCGGGTATGTATCCTAGAAGTATTCAAACTCTTTATTGTTTTAAAAAATATATATTACTGAATTCATTCTAAATAATTTATGAATACACATCTTCATATTCGTTGGACTCAATCGGGAAACAATATAGATAGACGCTGAACAATGAGAGCATTACATTTTTTAAACTGTTTTACATATTTTTATCACTTTTATTACATTTGTTTATAGATCAAATATATTTTTAAAACAATTAGTTTTATGTATTAAAATAAAAATTCATCAACATCCCATAAATAAAGAAATCTTGCGTTTCTTTTTCGTGACATTACTGTGCTTTTTCTGCTATTGACAAAACTATAAAAAAGAAACTATAGTATTGTGTTGAACTAATACAAGCGGGAATTTCTAATGTAAAAACTCGGTTATGATTCAATTCGGATCAGTTAGAAAGTAACGTTGAGTCTTACAAACTGATCAAAATGACCAAAAAGAATGAGAGAAAAAAACAATTCTTATTATCAGAGCCTGGTTTCGATCCAGGGACCTGTGGGTTATGGGCCCACCACGCTTCCGCTGCGCCACTCTGATTTGTTATGTAATTTATGCCACTGATGAAATATAATGTATATAATCTGCGTAAAGTTTCATTACGTGATTTATTATTATTTTTTTTGTTGAAAAATAAGTCACGTAAATTAATTAAGTTTTAACACAAGTGTTATTTGGTTTTGGGCTGTGATAATAGTGAATAATAGGAAGAAAAGACTACTATACCTTAACGCACATACGTTATCATCCACCATAGTAACAATTTTAGTAGTTTATCAGACATTCAGACTACACCTTAACACTATTTTTATTACTGCTTGTACTTAGCCTCTTGTTGTGGGTTTGGTATTACTTATACTTTTTTCATCAATTAATATTCAAGTTTTGCTTTGCTGCTAAAGAAAAACTAACACCATTTTTATTCTATGTGAAATGAATTTACGTAGTGAAAGTGACTTGAGTTGAATTCGTGTACACTGCTTTAATCGAATTTTCATCCAAAAAACATTTTGTAAATGAGGTGATATATACGCATGTACTCAATTCATGTGTGTAGTACCTATTCTACATGTGTTAGTACGTGAATTTAGTTTACGTTTACTCCTACCACATCCGGGAATAAAATTACTATAAAAGGCAAATGATTGCGGAAAAAATTGAACACAAGAAATGGTTAATAAAAAATGGTTTGAATTCGAATACGAGAATGAGAGGAAGGCAAACGAAGAGAAAAATATAAGGGACAGAGGGACAAAGGAAGAGGATGGAAGGGGGAGAGAGAGTCAGAGGATAATAGTTGAAATTTTGAAAAAGAACTTTTAAGGTATTTTTGTCAAACCATAAATACTTGGGATGTAACTAGAAAAAATCTAAAAAAAAAGGGATCTCAGAATGCTGCCATGCAACATGTCGGTAACATTTTATGAAGATGCTTCAGAGGACTTAGATTAGAACTTAAAGTATATGTATTAGAGGTAGAGAAAGTTCATTCCAAATTTGCTTACCTATTTACCTTCCAAGAGATAATAGCCCCCAATAGGCATAATAACAATTTTAAGTGGTTTTAAAAACAAGTGAACTAGCAATGCTATCCACTATCCATATTAGTAATAGCACCCTGAAACAATATTTGTTAACCAGGACCATGTCTAGTATTTTGATTATTTTCCCAGCACTGGTATTTTTTTCATGCCAAATGACATTAATTTTGTTACATGGCCTGAAAATAGTCACATACCTTCCAAAACCAATCATGGACTTCTAGGAGCACAAGTTTTGGACAAACAAAACATTTAAAACAATGAATTGGATCTTCTGTATTTACTTAGTCTCACGATTCCAGTTATTGTGGGTGAGGATCTCCAACAAGAAGTTTTCATCATCATCATCATTACTGTCAACTAAAGACTAACTACAAATTCTTGTGTGGGCGAAAAACATGCAAAATCTTCCCGGGACTCCAATGAAGTAACGTTCGGCATAACGTTCGATGTGTTGTCCTTCATGAACACTCAACCCAACCTCATGGTAAATAATGAACCTCCTTCACTTGACACAATTATAGAAGTTTCAGGCCACCTGTTACCTCATCTACCACTTCAACAGGTCCTGCACATGAACATCAGGTTCAATCAAACTATTTCGAGCTGTAAAAAGAATAGGAAAAGCTGAATTGACATGAAAAAAATAAATGGTCATTATATTAGAGGGGAGTGTTACCGAGAATCGCCATCACCGTTCTGGAATCTAGAAGGAACAAAAACAAGAAAATTAACTATGATAAGCACATTAAATATAAACAAACCTTTATATCATACAGATACAAAAGTAGAATATGCAACAAAAAACCAAAGGAAAGGCAGTTACTCATTCTGATTACTATTTAACATGTAAATCCACATATCTTTTTTGAAATCAGACACAGTTATTAACAGTACAAAGTAATAAACTGGATATTTATTTTCTTCAGAATGCAAGCAAGGATAGGCATTTTCAAGCATGGATTAAACTTCAATATATATTTAATTTTAGGGGATTGCTTGAAGACTATTTCAGATCTAGTTGTACATGGCTTTTATAGACACAATCTAATTGATATACAGCCAATATGCATGACAATTTGCATCGAGTGTGATGCGTTTAAATTTTTATTAATACTACTATAAGGCAGTAAAATAACACACAGGTAAAAGTTACAATTATGTGGAGGACATTACAAATCAATCAATTAACAAGGAAATAAGGGTAGTTCCAGATACTCACTCGGTGCAATCTGTGTTCTACCAGCATCAATTGTGATATGAGTAGGCAACTTCAGAGATTTAGCCCTTTCCTAGCACATCAAAAGACAATATTACTAATACAAAAACTATCTTTAGAAAGGAGAGTTATGCATAAAAATAAAATTTAAGATAAATTGGATGAAAAACATGTAAAAACCTAATTTTGGAGAAATTTAAGCGAACAATGGAAGAAGAGGATACTAAAAAATACGACAAAATGATTTGTAGAAAAGATAATACCAGTCAATATATCAAATAAGTTTGTGTAAAATCAGTAAACAAAACAAAATAGTCCAACCTATTAGAGATTCTGACAGTATCTTGATGATAACATAAGAAACCTTGTTTATGCTATACTTTTTTATTGAAATAGAAGGCCTAGTGATTTATATCCTGGTAGATTACTAAAATATCCAACTGAACTTATCAAACCTTCCACAAGAGTTCATTTTACAATAATAAAAGACATTTAATTTACAAGTTTAAGAAAGAAAATATAATCAGTGTTGTTAGAATAATAAAAAAAAATACAAAATGCTCATTTACTTCTAGTTCAAAGTTCAGTTCATCTTTTAGGGTGGCCAAATTGTATGATATCCATACCTCCTCTCTCCCCTAATTTTCATTGTATATAGCGCAGACTACAAAATTTTATTCAAAGCTTTTATATCTATAACTTCTTTTGTATTTTTTCATACAATTTAATCCAGCCTAAACATAATTCTAATGATATTATTTGATTAATCTTTTCAGCCAAATAAATTAAAAGGATATTTTCCTTTTAATTTGCTATTTTTTACCAAAATATTTCTGCTAAATGAATTTCTCCATTTCCTCTCCTTGCCCAATCATTGTATAAAACCCAAATTATACACTGCTACTAATAGAGAGCTATCACTTCACAGTGATTAGTTAAAAATCAGCCACAACATTTCTTTTGAAACAGCTTTAAAGCCCAATATGATTGCAGTGTTAGTAAGCATAGAGGTTCATTCTCTAAGTTTCAAGTTTGAATATAATATTTTCACAGTTAAGCCCAAGTTTCATGTCTTGCATCGCTCAATGAAAGCAACCCTTTTCTAGTCCTCCTTTACTTTCATTGACTACAAACGCTTTAGACAGTTTCTACAAGTAGAATAAGCGACCAAAATCTACTATTTTTTGCCTAGTTCCAAGGTCAAAAGGATGTTTATTTTCTATTTTTCTCCTAGTTGCTGAACTTCTCTTGCATACTTCCCCACCAAAAGCCACCTTAATAGTGTTTATTTGGTGTCATAATCACAGTCAATAACTGACCAAGGTATAGCAAGCAAGTAAGCAATAAAGATCTTAGAATAGATTGAAAGAGAACATAGTTAATGTTGCACAAGATTTCCCAAAAAATCAAACAATACTTACTTGCAAAGCCAGCATATCTTCTTCACTTTCAATTTTGACAACGACTTTGGGCTGTGCAGACATCTCCCACCTGCACATTGACATTGAAAAACTTGAGAAAGAACTATGAATCTATATAATTCGAAGATGACCAACAAGATCAATCAATGACATTACCTATTTAATGCCTTTGGAGCTCGGTAAAGAACCTTTTTGTATAGACCCAATGTTGCATGACTACAAAATGAAAGAGAGATAAAAAACTGAGCTTGACTGTTTATATTTTTTTCTGGATTAAAAACAAAACAGGAGCAATAAAAAAGGTGAAGTTCACCCTTCACACAAATGAGTGATCTCTGTTAGTGTGCTTCTACAAACTAGTAGAATAAAGAGTTTTAATTAGCCTAATGTGTCACAATCGAAGGAATAATAATCTATTTGGAAGGTATTCAAAGTTTCAAATAAAGTAAGCACCTAATTAGATTGACATATTTAAGCTTACCTAAGGGCATAAGCCCTTACGATATTTGTTTGCGAGAGCTTATGGAAATAACTTATTACATGTCCATAAATTGTTTTCTGCTCATTTTCGTAACTTATCCAGGATAGCTTATACAAACACCCTTATAGCTTATAGAACAACATTTTGACTTTATATAAAATAGCTTATACACAAGTCTTTATATAATAAGCACTTAATTAAGTTGCTTATCCAAACAACACCAAATTAACACGAACAAAGATTACATACCTGCATTGAGCTGCAATCTTTCCTTTACCCATTTTAAGATCATTTCTAACAACAAGTATCTACACAAAAAGGAACAATTTTTGAAACAACCCATTAAAATAAAGTTAGTAATTAGAATAAAAAAGAGGACTTTTAGTAAATTTACCATCTTAAAATCTTCGAGAATATCAGCAAGCTGTTCAACCTCAAGTGGGTCTTTGATTTTGGGCTTACTATTCTTCTTCTGCTTACTTTTCTTGTCATCATTGAGAAGTGAAGCATTCTTGTCTTTAGAGAATGAAAATTTCTGTGAGAAGATGAAATTTTTACGAGAACCAATGAAGTAACCCAAAGCAAGATAACCAGCACCAACCAAAATTGCACTCAACCAGGACATTTCCATCTCAATCACTTCGGAAGGTGAGGATCAGAATTGGGATTTTAGGGTTCCGGAGAAGAGGAGAGAAAAACAATCACTGTAATTTTCGGCAATAACGCTCACAGGGACGAGGTTAGGGTCATATACTAGTAACTAACTCTTTGGAAACTGCTACTTATACCCCCCCTTGCACATCATAAATATTAACTATTTATTTAATAAAATAAAATGTCAATTCTTTACTGTTTTATAGTATTTTTCTTTTGAAAGATACTCTTTTATAGTATTTAATATTTATATTTTTTTGCATTTGCGTACATGATATATATATCTTAATGTGTGTGCATAAAATTTCCACTATTCTTTCAAAAAATATACACTTACTACATCTTCCTTCAACAATAAAAGTTTTTTTTTACAAGTACACCAAAAGAATATATTAACTACTTCAAAAAATATATTAACTTTTACCGTAAATCGAGAGTTTTAAAATCTTACTCAAAGTCAATTCAAGTACGATTACACAAAATCAGTTCAAAGATGATTGTCTATAGTTTTTTTTTTTTATCAAGTACTTCAACATAATTTGACTTTGTGTGAACATACTTGTGATATTTATATTAATTTAAAGGGTCTTGCTAACCATTGCCCTCAGGACAATAGTTAAGGAAGCCAAAAGTAGCATGCTTGCATTGGTTTCAACAACATTTTGACTTTTAAAAAGTTAAATTTATCATTTTTCACCATTTTTCAATATTATATTCTATTTTTATCTCCTTATCCAATGGCCCAAGGGCAATGGTTAACATTGTTTTTCCCCTTAACACTTTTATGGAGGAATTCTATTTGGGTTAAAGTGCACTTTTTGCTCTTTAAATTACGAAATGTTGCGATTTTGACACTCTATTAAAAAAAATGAAAAATTTGGTCCCCAAGAATTAGCCCTTTTCCAATTAAGACTCTTGTTTATTAAAGAAGGGTGACCTAGGGTCAACTTTGATCCAAAATCACATCCGAATTGTTTTTCATTTTTTTTGTAGTTAAATAAGCGATTTCCACACATTTTCAGCCTTCTTTCGTTTATTTTTGTGATTTCGCCGTATTTGCACGACTTTGTTTGTTTTAACTTCCCGTCTTTGTGTGGTGTGATTTTTATTTTTTGTCTTAGTGTGATGTTTATTTGATTCATATTGAAAAATTAACTTTGAGTAAGTGCAAATTCAATTAATCAATGACTTTAGTGTCATTAACGTTGCAAATCCAGATACATAAGTATTATGGAGATTTGAATATGGTCATATTTGTAGGCATAAATACTTTTTCATTTTATGCTACTAACACCGATGTTGTGATTGGTTCACAGATTCATCCTTTTTGTTTTTAACAACTTTGAATTTGCATTATATCAATGTGCTATGTCAATTTGAATAAATAATATTGTTTGGTTTGTCATAAAAATGAACTATAAAATGATTTGAAATAAACTAGAGTGATTATTTTTTGTGAAGGAAAAAATAATATTGAAATAAACTAGAGTGATTTGAAAAATTAATATTAGAGTGATTATTTTTTAACAATCGAAATGTAACTCATATTATTTATTAAATAATGTTGAATACAAAGATAAACATAGTCATAAATGTAATGATTAACATTTAAATGATCATCATTGTTAAAACATGAGCAACCATATTTGTTTGTCATCATCCAAACTTAACATCAAAGTTGTAATGTAAGTAACAAATCTTTGATATTAGAACCAATGACATTAAACTCAACAAAAACAAAATCACACCATTCAGATGAACAAGGTCGAAAAGAATTTCGAAATCACTTTTAAATGTCACATTTTGCAGGCCCGTTCTCTGCACCCAAGACACAAGACACCAACATAAGGAGGCAACTTCAAGAATTCTGCTCTTCTCCCATCAAGTTTTGCTCGCGCCCAACTGAAATACCTAAAATACTCATGCGTTAGTTAACTAACGCAAGTGTAAAAATTTGCGCTACTTAAGTCAGGCGGCGTGAATTAAGTCACGCAGACTTAACTCACTTTTTTTAATTTATTTACTATATTCTAATTTATTTGTTCATTTAATTCTAATTTATTTATTTTCTAATTTATTTGTTCACTTTATTTTAATTTATTTATTTTGTTATATATTTGTTCACTTTATTCTAATTTATTTACTTTATTCAAATTAATTTATTTATGTTATTCTAAATTATTTATTTATTCACTTAAAATAAATTATTCGAATTTATTCATTAAATAAATACAAATATAAATAAAAAGAAATGGACTAAATTAATATTTATTCATTAAATACAAAATCAGAAAATAAAAGCAAATATAAATAAAAAGAAAAGAACAAAATTAATACATATAACAACATCTCATTTTATTAATAGAATTCATACAATAATTGATACATTTATTCAAATTCACTAAATATACTTATTTTCTTTTTACCCTCTTGGGGTAAAAAATTAACTTTTTACCCTTTTGGGGTAAAAAGTAATCAGCCTTGGGTAAATAGTGAACATCCTTCTTAGAGAAAATACATCATCAACCCTTGGGTAAATCTAAATCTCTTTTTACCCACAATAAAAAGTTTCTGGGGTAAAAAGAAGCAAATTTAATTTTATCTCAGTGATCACTTCCCCAAGTCGGCTACTCACCATTTACCTCAAAACTGATTGCTTTATACCTCAAAGGGGTAAAAAAGAGACTAGAAACTATTGAAAATAAATAAATAAAAGAAATAGAGGGAGCGAGTGAGGAGGGAGAGAAAGTGATATGGTGTGAGGAAATATGGAAGTATGGAGGGGTATTTATAGGTGGGAATGGTAGTATAGGTTATAACTACCATAAATGTGGTCAAAAAAACGTGTAAACTTGGTAAACAAATGTGTAGATTGAAGGTTGAAAACCTGACCACCTTCCAAAAAATGTGTGTTCTTGAGCTCTGACCAACCGGCCAACTTGCGTGAGTTAACTTGCGCTCAGACCAATGGTGTGTGACTTAACTCACAGAGATATATTAGAAAGTTTAGCTGGACGCGACTGAATTTTGTTGAGAGAAGAGCAGAATTCCAACTTCAATTGAGTTGAACAAGTTAGTGTTGTAACAAAAAGGTTGCATCATTGCGGAAACAACAACTTATCCTTGTCTTGTCCCAAGCTTGATGGAAGCTAACATCGACATTACATTTTAACTTGCCATGTTTTGGATGTTACCACCTAGTGTAGGGATCAATAATGATTTTTTGCATGCCATGGTACGGATTTGATGGACTGAATGTCATTCATGCCACCTATTGATAACATTTAACCAAATTTCATGTACACTTAATTGTTGTTGGTACCAAATTAAGTTGTTTATATGGTTTCAAAGACCCCACATCAACATCATAAATCGTTGCACTGTTTTGTGGTCTTAATGGACAAAATATATTGGACCACCTCTCGCATCGTCGCTAAACGTTGCATATAATTTGGATTAACGCCTCCCATCCCACGATAGTCCAGCATTACAAATCTGTGGTACAAAGGAAGAAAAATGTCACTCGCTGGCATCAAAATTATGTCATCCCTTGAGAATTAACCAAGATGAGAACATTGTGCTTATCGCATATTTTTACAACTAACAATATTCTAAATTGTTGGTTGAGTATGACTAGCAAGTGAATTATGTTTACTCGAATTTCAATTAGTTGAACTACAAATAGTTGAATTGTTGATTTTTTGGATTTCCAAACTGTTGTATTTTGGTTTTTCAAACTCTATTTTCTATCGAAGTTGTTACTAGGTTGAGTCACGATCAGGTCGCTCTCTTTAAAACGTTTCGTGGCACTACCCAAAATTGTGCAAGATAGACTATCAACCACACTGCCTCCAGGATAAAATAAGCTCAGCTACAACTGTGCGGTTAACTACTGCACTGTAGAAAACCGTTCGAGAATTACACCTTCAATATGGTACTAAGACCACTCTTTTAATACTGAAACCAGTATGGTATTACAACCACTCTATTATGTTGTTGAGACCATTCAAATATGGTGTTACCACCATTCTAATTTTTTAACTTCTCCAAATATCAATATGGTATTTCAACCATCAAATATGGTGCTTCGACCATTCTAATATCTAACTTCTCCATGAATTGAAGAAGAATATATGTGTTTAAAATCATTCTTATTATACCGAAAAAGGACTATGATCTTAAAATATTATTTATTCCGAAGAGAATGAATTATCGAAGGGACTATGCTCTTAAGACCATTCTTATTTCCGAAAGGATAATAAACCGAATAGGGACTATGGTCTTAGGAACACTCTAAATTTCGAAGGGACATAAAGAAGTAGAAAAAGGAGAAGGACTTGTCAACACAAGTCGAAGGAGGGGGAAGAAAGGAAAAGCACAAGAAACATCAACTGTGACTTTCGGTGTGTGGAATGCACTGTGTGAGCTCTCTATTTATAGAGAAAGTTCACAACTAATAAGTGAGAAACTTTGAGAGCAAGTAATTCTCATATTAGATCTAGTACAAAAATATCTTAAATTGAGTCTCAAAATATATCATATTGAGTACAAAAATATATTATTTAGTACAGAAATATATTATTGAGTATCATAATAT
>Ga0315915_1000548_pt1 | contig 39500 bp, 18 predicted proteins | sample MpolbnodulesMG_FD_207738 | JGI IMG/M metagenome (GOLD analysis project Ga0315915, IMG submission 207738) | Medicago polymorpha root nodule microbial communities from Los Angeles, California, United States - branched nodules | ecosystem: Host-associated > Plants > Roots > Nodule | place: USA...
ATTTAAATGTCAATGATAATTAAATTTAAATATTTTGCTATTAATTTTATAATTTAGAGTATAAAATTAACTTTTAAATAACCATACTTTATTGTCTTTAGTAATTTTTCACATATTTTAATTTTATTTTGGGTTGTTTCATATTTTATAATAGAGTTTAAAACTATATGTTAATAAAATTGTGAATAAAAAGTAGCAAAAAATATTTATTCTAATTTTGATTGTATTAAAATAAACCTGCAATACTATTTTTTTCGAAGTGTGTTAGATTATTATTATTTTTGCTAGATTATTAGAAATAAAAAAAAATTATTGAGGGAGTAAAGTGTAGATTTTAACAAAAGAGGAGAGGAAAATGTAATTCAAGCTTCTCTTAAGGGAGGAGAGTGAAATATTTCTAATATGTTTTGAATAATAGGTGTGGGGAGTGTAATTCAAACATCTTTAAGGGAAGGGGAATGTAATTTACTCATAAAAAAAATTATAAGCCATGTTGAAGATTTTAGGAAGATAACATGAAAATACTTATTCTAAAAATAAATAAAAATATCTTATGAGCAACTGTTTTCATAAACTCTCCCGACCAATCTCACAAGTGTTTATGTCGGTAAGTAAACCCTAATAAATCAATCAAAACAAGTGTTATATATTTTATATTTTGAAATTTAACATGTATTACAAACTACAAAATGAAGTACAAATTAAAGTACCTTATAAAAAGTACTAATTTTGCTATGATTTAAGTTAACTACTCGACTTAAATCAAAGATTTAGCGTACTTTGAAATACAGTGATTATCAGCATGAAAAAGATATGTTTGTATTTACTGTTCTTCAGAGCTGCTAGCTGCAATTTATAAACGTGGCCAGCAAGGAACGTTTATAAATGTTGTACCCTACTGAAGTTTTATTAGGTATGCTGTTATTTTTGGGCCACCTCTCTAGCAGATAAGCTCAAGTGTTTATGCATACAAAGTGTGATTGTTTTTACAATTATTGAGAGCCTAGTATGTGATTAATTTGCTTAAGCATTGACTATAAATTGAACAAAAACACTCACTTATAAGTCAATTTTATGCTACATATATCAAAACTCATATATGATATCAAATCTATGTTAAATCTATTGGATTGCTTATTATTGGATCACTTGAGTCACAAAGTTTTATATAGGATATAGTCTTTACATAGTCAAATTTGTCAAGTTGAATTAGGTTTAAAATCTAAGAACTATTAGCATCCTAATCATTTATAAGAAGAAGAAAAAGAAGAAAAATAGTGAGGTGAACACTCTTTTAGCATGCATCCTAATCCTAAGAGCATCTCCAGTTTGGTATTATATAGAGTTATATAACATGATGAACTTGTACCTAAGAATAAGAGGTGGTAAAGTGTGTTGCACATGACTTGTTGAAATATCTTAATTAAGATATGATGTTAATGGGATGAAAATTTGTTTCCTTTCCTCAACTTCCAACAACCAATACATTATGTGGTGGGGGTTAATATATTTTTAAACATTATAATGAATAAGAGTGTTTGAAATACTGTTTTCAATACTGAAACCTACCTTGATTTCACTCAATAAAAGAGTGGGTGTTTAAAAGAATGTTGAAAAGAGAATATTGTTAGTACTATTCTTATAATGAAAGTGTGAGTTGCTTAATATATTGTTGCATACTTGTTTACTATTTGAGTAAAATATGAATAAGTTGTGTAAGTACGATGTAACATTGTGGGGACTATACAGTTGTAGTGTATTAACCCAAAATGGATTCTTGATTAAAAAATAGTCATATAAGATGCTCTAAATTGTAACTACTTTCTCATGATAAAAATTACTAGCCAGGTCACAAAAAAAGTTTAGTAGCTATTAGGCAAGTGTTACGGTGGACCGCCTTAATGGACCACCTTGATAGGTGGTCAGTGGTGGATTGATATCTAAAATTTGGTCAAAATATGAACATCGCCTAACACTGCCCTACAAAATAAAAGTTCTCAACCCTTATTTATCTCACAACCTAACTGGTTACATAATCAATACCGGTTTGACAAATCAAAGAAAAATAAATATGAGTTGAGTTTTGAGGCATCCATATTTACTTTCTCTTGTTATGTTAGAATAAGAAAGGTTGTGCGTGTATTTCTATTTTTGGCGGTTGATGTTTTTCATCCTTAGAGTTTCAAACAATTTTCATGTATCGGTCTATATAATTTGGCAATGGCGATTCAAGTAAGCTTTTTATCGTCAAAGCAAAAGTAATTTTATATAACTTTTCTTGTTGCTCTAAATTGCAAGTTATATAAAATTGGATTAGTAGGTTGAGTTTCAAATTTGTCCAAGAAAAACACAAAAAATATGGCATTGAATCATTGATAATATGGACAAAATATATTTTTGCAGGATTTGAGGAGGTAGAGAAAGCATGTTGTTCCACTGGAACATTTGAGATGAGCTACTTATGCAGTGAGAAGAATCCATTAACATGCAAAGATGCAAGCAAATATGTGTTTTGGGATGCCTTTCATCCTACCGAGAAGACAAACCGCATAGCTTCAAATTATTTAATCCCTAAACTTTTTGAAGCTTTTAGATGATCCATCCATTTCCTTTGAATTAATTCGGACATTTAATATATATTTGGTCGACATCTATATTATGATTAAATTGTTGTTACAAACAAACAACTTGATTGTGAAACATCTAGTCTTAGACCACATTTGATCTTTGTATTTAATAATAGAAGCATGTGCTTGAGTTTGCTACCACTAATATGCATGGTTGGGTGGCTTTTAGCTTTGAATTTTCCTCTTACTCTTTACTCTCAACAATGGTGTTTCCCCAATTTTTCTCACTCTCTAAATTCCCCAATTCTTTTCCTATTTTAAAAATTTTGTTTTCTTTTATTTTTTTTGGTCAAAAACAATTTTGTTTTCTGAATACACTTCCAAGTGCTTGAATCAAAGTAGCATTATGTTAGCATAATCCTTATATTAAGACCGTTTATATTTCCATCCATCTGGTTTCTCGCGTATCCTACATATCTCATATTATATAATCCAAAAAATGTAACACGTTAAAAAAAACTTTCAAAACACGTTAAAAACCTTCTAAAATTCTTCCATTGTCTTATATTAATATTAATATTCCTAGACAAAAATGGAAAAATAAATGGACCGAAATTGCTTGTGCCCACAAATTAGCAAAAGAAAAATCCAACAAGAGTAAAAATCCAAGGTGCTTATTCTTGAATTTACATTTATTTCCCTCTAACGCATCTAATGGGATTTTAATTCAAAATATCCGGATTTAAGATTTGTCTTTTTAACATTAGCTCAAATCCGTGGAGTTCTGTAACAAAAAAAAAAAATCCGTGGAGTTCAAATCATTCTAATTTCATAACAATATTTTAAAATTGATGATATAATATAGAAAAACGTGCATCTCTCACATATAGTTTAAAATTAATTTATGTATGTCCATTAAATTGATATTTAATAACATTTTACACCTTGAAATATTGATCAAGGGCCATGAAACCATTGTCAAGAAATTAAAATATTTGTATGTATACTTAGAAACGTTAAAAGCCATATACGGTCATAAAAAAAACTCAAAGTTGGTCTAAAGATGAGGTTATCAAAGTTTCATTTTAGGTTTATCAACAAAAAAAAAAATATTTTTCATTAGATTTTATAAGCAAAAAGGTCTCGCATGTAAACAAAAAAGACCACATTTATTAAATTTTATTTTAGATCTCCCTTACTTTTGAAGATTATTAGGCCGATCCCCTGTATATATAAAACTTCTCCAAAAAAATTAAAACTAGAGAATCAATAAAGAAATTAAAACCAAAGAATTACATAATCGTATAATTATGGGGCACATATGCATCGTATGGCTAATATTGATAACTCAAATGATCATGGTGACTTGCAAGAATGGAAATTATGTACCAGCAGTAATTGTGTTTGGTGATTCCTCAGTGGATTCTGGAAACAACAATATGATATCAACATTTCTAAAGAGCAATTTTAGACCTTACGGCCGTGACATCGATGGTGGCCACCCCACCGGACGATTTTCAAACGGCCGTATTCCACCAGATTTCATATCTGAGGCTTTTGGTATTAAGAGTCTTATACCAGCATATTTGGATCCTGCTTATACCATTGATGATTTTGTCACTGGTGTTTGCTTTGCCTCTGCTGGAACTGGATATGATAATGCAACTTCTGCTTTACTAGTAAGTGTTTTTTTTCAAACCAATTGTGTTGAAGTATGCTCCCTCCGGTCTCAAATATAAGAAAATATTCTTTTTTTAGGTTCATTGAATAATTAATGTATCTGCTTTACAATGTAGACCAAATACATTAACTACTCAATGAACCTAAAAAAGGAATCTTTTCTTATATTTGAGACCGGAGGGAGTATTTTTTTAGTCTTTCAAAATATAGTAATTTCTGTTGAGTGTTTTTAGTTTTTCAAACCATTTTGTTTATTTCTCATTTGAAATTTGATCACTATACTTGTTGAGTCACAAAATGGTTTCTTAAATATATTCTCTAGTATACATATAAGTATAACTACATTGAAAAAGTACATCCAATGTGTGGATCAACTTGAATATTTACTCAAACATAAATTACATCTTTAATTCATCAAAGATAACATCTAAATCATAATAATTGTTACATTTTCTAATCCATAAAAATAAATATGATATCTTATCTTGGATTGATAACTCATGTGACAAATGCATTGACATTTGATATGCGAGGATGTAGGGTTGAACTTAAGATTCTTTTCTTCTCAATACTATATGTGTAAGTTTCAATGTTAAGTTCTTTAGTAAAAAGGAAATTCACATGACATTTTTAATCTCCTGTCCAAGATTGTAACCTCATTTGAGAACTAGGGTCTAATTATGGTCCATGAAACATTCTTTACAAAACACATTCACTCAATGATCATGTATACAAATTCATAACATGAAACAAACTAATTACATGGGTTGACAACATCTCACAGAATGTAATACCATTATGGAAGGAAGTACAATTCTACATAGAATTTCAAGGCAAATTGAAAGCCCATATAGGTGAAGAGAAAGCAAATGAAATCATAAGTGAAGCATTGTACATAATAAGTTTAGGAACCAATGATTTCCTTGGTAACTACTATGGTTTCACAACACTAAGGTTTCGTTACACCATATCACAATATCAAGATTATCTAATTGGTATTGCTGAAAATTTCATTAGGCAATTATACTCACTTGGTGCTAGGAAATTATCCATAACTGGTCTTATTCCTATGGGGTGTCTTCCATTGGAGAGGGCTATAAATATTTTTGGTGGCTTTCATCGTTGCTATGAAAAATACAATATAGTGGCTTTGGAATTTAATGTCAAATTGGAGAATATGATATCAAAGCTAAATAATGATCTCCCACAATTGAAGGCCTTGTCAGCAAATGTATATGACCTTTTCAATGATATCATTTCAAGACCTTCCTTCTATGGTATGTTTTCTTTATTTGTTCTAAGAGGAAAACTGTCGCATTTAATTTGGTCTTATACAATAAAGAAACGAGTAAACCACTAAATTGGTCTTTGTCTTTCTACCAAATTCTCAATTTGGTCCCTGATTTTATTTATAACTCAAAATGATTCTTGTCTTTGTCAAATGTTTATAAAAATAGAATAAAATCGCCATTTTTAGCTGCAATAAAGGCTGATTTAGAGTTGGAGGATGCATGCCCGGCTGATTCCGTGTTGAAGGAAACTAACGGAGGGACCTAACAGAGAAACTTTTGACAAAAACAGAGACCATTTTGAGTTATTAATAGAGTCAGGGACCAAATTGAAAATTTGGTACAAAAACGGAGACCAATAAAAAAACACATAAAAATCGTGACATTGATAATATGAAATATATAATTTGTAGGAATTGAGGAGGTAGAGAAGGCATGTTGTTCCACTGGAACAATTGAGATGAGTTACTTGTGCAATAAAATGAATCTAATGACATGCAAAGATGCAAGCAAGTACATGTTTTGGGATGCCTTTCATCCTACTGAGAAGACAAATCGCATTGTCTCAAATTATTTAATCCCCAAACTTCTAGCAGCTTTTGGGTGATCCATTCATTTCATTTAGTATGTATTGTTTTTATGTAAAATTATTTCTATAATAAAAAAATGTAAGATGAAGTCAAATTATTTTTATATAAACTACATGCTATCTATAAAATTTGTTTTAATGAGTTTATGAAAATAAGTTAAAAATAATTAATAGACATATCATAAGTTGTTTTCATAACTCTCGCATACAATCTCTTAAGTATTTATGTATATAAATAAATTCAAATAAATCAATTAAAATATGTCGTGGTTCTGGCTAACATATGATATAATAATATCAAGTTAGTAGTGCTTAATACACTCAATATGACCAAAGAAATGCAATTCCAAACAAATGTGATGGAATAAGTATTGCTACATTTTTCATGCATTATGGACTTGAGTTACGATGGCGCTCCAATTGACAGTAATAAACTATAGCAGACTTGTAGTTACGCTTTTTGTGTGTGCAGAATAGGTTGTAGTTTTTTGTGTTGTGATCAATCATTGATTGTTCTATAGACAAAATGTGTTAATTTCAGCTTTTTATAGCTTAAGTAACTCTAGATATATTATTCATTAGATGGGAAGTGTATGTATGGCATTAAAATCCATACCCGCCGTTATCCGTTCGAACCCATTTCAATTTGACAGGTTTTATCCGTTTTGATTGAGTTTGAGTTTTTCTTGATTTTAAAATACGGGTACGGGATGAGTAACAGAGATATAGATACCCACCTCGAACCCATGTCCAAATCCGTTCACGAATGTTGAAAATTATTTTATTACTCTTTTTATATAAATATAAACTCAAATTCTGAATCATTTTACTGAGACAGTTAGTATGCTAGTGTGTGTCTACACTCACTCAAGTTCTATTTTCTCCTTCCACATTTCATACCCTCGGTTTCTCTCTTATGCATTACAGCATTGCCTTTGAGGCTGGAAAAAAATTTCTTTTGCATTAAAAAAAATTATTCACTGCGGGTACGAGGATGAGGCGAGGATACCTGAACCCGTTCGAGATGGGGATGAGATTCAATTTCTCGTCTCCGTTGATATAGGTAGAGTAACATGTAAGTATATGGAAATCGATGTGGGATTGAAAAGGTAAAACTCGTCCCCACCCCATTGCCAAACATCCTTTTTTCGACAATTTTGTTAACATTCACTCTCTTAAGTGAAATCCATTTTTAAAATTTGGAACTCACATTGATCAAATATCATAATAATGTAACTCTTCATTGGATATATTATTTGGTCATAATCTACTTTACAGCCTTTTCTTGTTGGAAAATTGTTCTTTAGGCATTTGTCAACTACTCACATACATCTTAAATTACCTAAAATACACCCCAACGACAATTAATTATTGTTCAGGATACATTTTAAATCGGTTACACCAATTTAAAAATTGATGAATGGTAACTAACTATGATTTAAAGCAAACAATAGTTAATTACTCCCTCCGTCTCACAATAATTGTCTCTTTAACATTTTTTTTCTATCTCAAAATAATAGTCACTTTAGAATATCAATGCATCATTTATTATTTGTTTCCCACTATCATACCCTTATTTATTAACTTTCATTCAACTTAGCTACTTCACTAACTATCATTGAAATCAACACAATTAATCATTTCTTTAAATACCGTGCACAAACCTTAAACGACTATTATTGTGAGACAGAAGAAATATTATTTAGTAAACAGTAGTAACTGTTTGTGAGTATTGATGGTGCCTCAAGAGCAATCTTCTTCTTGTTGTTTGCAAGATTGCGGTTAAAATAGAAATAGCCCAAGCTATAAACACACAAGGCTGGATATAACCCAAGCCCAATAAGAGGAAGAAAAAAAAAAGGAAAATCTTCAAGGCATAATCAAACTCAACGAAAGTTTGTTTCTGACACATAAATTTATCTCAAAAAAGAAGTATAAAATCTCACTAACGGTGCCTTTTTGACACCTCACAAATGTGCAAATCATTTGGAAAATAACTCATAAATGACATTTTTTGTGTTTTGAAAGACTCTTGAATGTTGTTTTTTTGGATAAAGAGTAAATGGGGGATCAAAAAACAACCATCAAATCTAACTAAGAAAACTTACCCCGATATCTACTTGTCTACTTAAAATATCCATCTCCTCGAATGAAATTTCCATGTTCATTTTTATAGGTCCCTCTTCAAGTTATAAGATGTGTTGGTTACTTTTTCACAAAAATGCACCTAATTAAAAAAAAAAACTAATCAACTAATTTTTTTTCAAAATTGAAGGATAATTTTGGAAATAAATTATTATTATTGACAAATCAAAAGGATCTTGCACACATGAATGTTGGTATTGATAACAAGTGCCTTAGGGTAGAATTTTACATTGCCAACTCAATTTTACGATACTCATACATTATTTTTACTTTAATGAAACTTTTCACTCCTAAGCATCCACATTCATACCACCCATATGGGTGGTATAAATAGGTCCCACTTAATTCTTTATATTATTTTACATTTTTCAATTATATAAATCACTCAACTACATTTTTTAAATATTCATACCATTCATCAAAAACTCTAAAATGGGTCCTACTAAACCCCACAATACACCACAATTATGTTTTATATTAATATATAGCATCTTTTGAGTTGATAATTAATTTTAGGCTTAATAGCAGTTTTCTCCCCCTAACTTTCACGAAGTTGCGATTTTGACCCCCTAAGAAAAAACTACAAAACCGCCCCCTAAGTTTTGGAACTGTAGCAGTTTTGGCTTCCCAATGCCAAAAAAAAAAATAACATGTGGCACCTCACTTAGGGTGCCACGTCAGCGTAGACAGAGTCAAAATTAGCCTTGGGGGCCAAAACTTAGGAGGCGGTTTGTAGTTTTTTTATCTTATGGGGCCAAAATCGTAATTTTGGAAAAGTTAGGGGTGAAAACTGCTATTAAGCCTTAATTTTATATTAGTTTATAAACTCAACAAAGCACAAAGCCACCGTAGCATTGCAGTGCAACCGTTGCCTCAATATACCATTGCCAAAAACCCAAATATCTTTACCACACTGGCACAATATGGCTTTGGGAAAAGTGATACCATGTCAAGAGTCAACCGATAATTATGCGTTTAACTCACAAATATCATATCTCTCTCACTTTTACACTTTCAAATACATCTATGGACCAACTAACGTGCATGAAGGTCTATTTCTTACAAAGATAAATTTTGTGCTTAAACTTCTAGGATACTTTATACACCACTTCCAAGAATAAAGATCATCCGCTAACAACAAAGTATAACTAATCAACTACTCAATCAAATGAGTTATAACCAAAAATTGCTTGGTCACATGAGCTATTGCCATCTATATCGGCTTCTTTCTTTTTACGAAACTTCTATATCAGTTCATGACCATGTTCTCCAATCCATGTTTATATTTTTAAGAAAAAGACCTTCATGCACGTTCTTAACTTGATCAACTTTTAAAATTCACATATATACCGAAACAACTAAGTTATGGACCAAAAAGGCATGTTATACTTGAATAGCAACCCAAGAGTTCATATAGGTTTGGCAGGCAGAGACATCCAACTTTAACTAGATTTAGTTCAACATTAAATGATTATATGTCACCTGATAAGTCGGTCCTTGGATTGGATACTAAATTTAAAAAATATAAATACTTCTATTTTTTTACTAATACATTGTAATTAGAATCTTTAACGCTACAAGATATTTACACAACTTATATTCTTAAATTTGGTATAAGACTAATCCTCGAGTCAACAACGACCGACATCAAATACTTCTATTTTAATTGGGTACACAATACATGACCCACACTTCATTTTAACAATTCTAACATGGTTCTTTTATTATCTATAACACCTACTAAAATTTGTATAAATTAAACCATGCATGAGAGTTGAGACCGAGGAATAAAATACTCGTAGAGAGAAGTTAGAAACTGAAGAAAAGATCATATGGTTGTGTAATGTTTCACACGAACTTGTTGGGTCCTTGTGTGACAATAATTTATTGGGCAACAGTAGTAGACATAAATCACATCACCTCCTTTTCGGTTGAGAAAACATTCATTCAATTCAATACAATTATTTAATGGTTTCATTGGTTTAGACCATAAGCTAAGGATATTGTCCCTTCTTTGGGCGGTTGCAACTGCATGACTGCCTAATTAATATACATCGTGCCACCTCTCTTTCACCCAGTTCATCCTATCCTTTCTGGTAGTTAGTTAGTTGGTGTGGAAAAATCACTTACTCTCTCCGGATTAAATAAATACTCCTCGGGTCCTATTTATAAGAGAAAGTTAGGTCAACAAAAATTGATGTATCTGGTTAAAAATCAGTCTAGATACATTTTTTGTTGATCAAATATTCTCTTATAAATAGGACCGAATGAAGTCAATTAAAATAACTAAGTTCAAACTTAGTTAAGTTGTTTATTTATTTTTTGAACAGCTAGTTAAGTTGTTTATATTTTAGACTCATAGACATGATTTCTTTTTTTCTTATAATTAAATTTGTTGGGTCTAGGGGAAGATTTTAGACTCCCACAAAATGTTGAATTAAAGTTTGAATATCAACAGGAGAAATTGCTTACATTTAGTATCTAATACACTTTGAATATTGATTACCTCCTCTACTTGAAAACCCACAAAAAATTGAGAGGAAGTATAAGTAGAATTATAATTAAAAAAAGGCGACACTAAGGCCTAACTAAATTTGTAAGTGAAATAAAAATTAATTTGTGGGTATCATTGTTCGTTGGATAAGTTATCACAATTCTTTTAAGATGACCTAGAAAAACCCTTAGAATAAACTTCAAACAATTTCACTTAGATGATAAAAAGCTTTTATTTAGATGATGAAAGGTTTTTGATATGCTAAGTTGAACGTATAACTTTTCATTTTTCCCGTATTCTAAGTACATGAAGTAGTTTAGTGATTATAATTCACTTTTTTTATGGGAAATAAGTAGGGTGTTTGAGGTTCGAACCTCAGCCGCTGTATGTAACAATGCATGTCCCTGTCAAATGAGCTTGCTCACGAGTACAGCTACTAATTTTGTTGAAAATATAAATTAGTTTTATAGTGTAATAGGAGTATTATTTTTCGGCAAGTATCAATAGATATTTAAGCTAGCATATGAAAAACTCGGTCTATATTTCATGACATATCAGCACCTAAAACTAGGCTTAACACCATTCTTAATTACAGTATGACTCAGTTTATGTTAGGTTTGCTTCCATTTTCAGAACGATCATCTAACCGCACGTCCAAATTACACAACATTAATTAACTAGTTAACCTTTTTTTCTATCAAATTTCTTAGTTTCTAACCTCTCCATGTGGGTAACTTAACTACATTAATTTTGTATTGAGCACTCAAAATCTAAATACAGAATAGTATTAGATCTTTGTAGATGATATATCCAGCTCCTAATTAATTAATGTAGTACGAATTTGGTTTGAATGTGAATCTAGAAGCTTGACTTTGTCCATTCATGCAATGAAAGTAGGTGCTACTCACGAATTTATTCATGGTTTTTCACGGTGACTCATCTTCAGCTTTACACGTAAGGAATGCAAAAGAAAAGTACATATTTCATATAATATATGCACGACAAATTATTCAGTTATTATTTAATTTAAACATTCTATTTGTACCAAAAAAATAAAATAATAAACATTCTTTTTTGCTTACGGATATTATTTAAACATTATATACTTAATGTTGTAGTTATATAGGACCACGATAAATGATAAATACTGTGAATGTCTTGTATTAATTCCTCTTCTAAATTGGAGAACATTTTGTATATTACGATTAATTAACTATTACATGTTTACTTCAAAAAAAAAAAAAAACTATTACATGTTGCTTTGGGCATGACTCTAGGTCTTAATTTGGATTATTAGTATCACCAATGAACAGAGATTTTTACTTTTATGGTAAAGAAAATTATGTGAGTTTTTTGCATAGACTCACTTTTTATTAATCATCTAATTCAATCGAAGGATGTTTCACGCTTTGGAACCGATTAAACCAATTAAATTATGATTTGGATTGTTTACAGGTTCGATATCCAATCAAAATTTTATAAAAATACATACAAGCTATATAGAATAAAAGTCAGATCATATTTTAATTACAAGATGCTATATTTATCATTATACAAAAACTTTTTCTTTCAAAAACAAACTTTTCATGTATGCTATACAAACTTTCAATGTTATTATTATATACTCTCTCCGTCCCGGATTAACTGAGTCATTTCCTCATTTCACACATATTAAGACAAATTTATAAATGAAGGAGAGAGAAAAATGGTTTTAAATGCTCTTGTTAAGTATTTTTGCATTCTCCACTATCATAAATACAAAGTAGAGTATATTGAATTCGGAGTGATGAAAGTAGTATTAATTAGAGTTATAAAGGAAAAAAGCAATTAATATTGTATCGAAAAGTGAAATGACTCAATTATTTTGGGACTTTTTTTTTTTGTAAATGACTCAGTTATTATGGGACGGAGGGAGTATATAATAATGTTTCATGCAGTAAAAACTTTCTTGTGCTTGGTTATGGTTTATTGATGCATTACCTTTTGCTTTTGAAAAAAAAAATCATATATAGATGCACTACAATATATATTTTTTAACATAAAATATCTAGTTTTGTAACGTTAATAGTTAAATTCATAATTATTTTGAACTGGGTCAAGGTCCATCTGGTTTGGACTCGGGTCCGATTTAGGACCCGGGAGCAGGTGACATCATAAGATGGACACGCCTTACATTTAACTGGATAATTGCTTGGGCCAAAAGATCTTGACCATCAAGTCCAGATCCAATGCAAGAGGACCACTTAGATGGCCACACTTGTCCCTCAAGAATAACTGTCCAGGTGAAGGTTTGACAGCCAAAATCCTACTTATCCACTACACACACATGTTTAACTCAATCCTACATATCCACTACACACACATGTTTAACGTTGAGTCAGGTATCACTTTCTTATCCTATTTTAAGTCGCACTCTATCTCTTGAACCTCTTACTGACTTGGACGTCAGATCACATGTAGGCACACCACCCGCTCCAATGAAGAAGGACTCAAGACGACCCATGACATACGGCAAAAGCTCAATTTCTCTACACAACGGATCTGAACTCAACAAATCATCTTCTCCAATCCAACCGGATCAGCAATCCAAATAATAACATCGTTACGAATTTGAAAGATAATAATAAGTGTAATTGTGTGGGATTGAATTTAAGTTTACTCCGATTTCAAAAGGTTATACTTTTATGTGTCTTAAATTAGAAACTCTTAAACAAACCCTTAAATTGAATTCACATGTTTATTTGTATTGTTTAGGTAAGTCTTAAACAAGCTGTTTCATCTATATTTTGAATTAGAGCATAACTAAATCGGTTTAAAATTTGTGTTAATTACATGATGAAATTCAAATAAGGAACCAAATTGCACATTAAGTTAAGGGTGCTCTAATTCAAATCAACTAATTTCACCTTTGGCCAAGAGAAAACTTCCATTCCCACCGCAAAACGGTTTGTTGAATTCTTGTCCCATCAATAATAGTTGTGCTAGTATTGTCTATGCAATTTATGGTTCCCAACAACTTTATCACCCGAATTTCAAAAGATCAAACTTCCATAAATAAGTATACTCCTAACCAATATTTATTTCTTCACAAGTCCACCCCTTTAACACACACTCCATACTCACGTACGTATACTCAAAAATTAACACAACATGGAATTTCAATCAAAGCTACTTGCATTATGCTCCTTGCACATTTTGTGCCTCCTATGTTTTCATTTGAACAAGGTTAGTGCAAAGGTTCCGGCAATAGTCGTGTTTGGAGACTCCTCCGTTGATGCCGGGAATAACAACTTCATTCCGACGGTTGCACGGAGCAATTTTCAGCCGTATGGACGTGACTTTCAAGGCGGTATAGCGACCGGAAGATTCTCAAATGGGAGAATACCAACTGATTTCATAGCAGAATCTTTTGGTATAAAAGAATTTGTGCCTCCTTACTTGGATCCCAAGTATAATATTTCAGATTTTGCAACTGGGGTCAGTTTTGCTTCTGCTGCTACTGGTTATGATAATGCAACTTCAGCTGTACTTGTAAGTCCATCTTGTCTTAATACTCAAACTAGTGAAATATGAGAGTTCAAGTGCATACAATACATGTCTAGTTTCAGGAACTTTTCATAAAAACTTTGTACTTTCTATTTGTAATGTAAAATTTAAATTTTCCACTTACTTCACTTTTTTGACTTTTTTTTATACGAGATTTTGGACAATTTTAATTTTACTTTACAAGAAATGTGAAATTTTTCCAAGTGAAACTGAAAACAAGAAATCTAAAGGGAATATCAAAAGAGAACAAAAATTCTTACTTTTTCAATAATCACTCTCTTGTTATTGTTTTCTCTAGGCATTAATCTTGTTCCTATATTTTAAATTTTTCAATATCACCAAATTAGTTTAAAACGAATTGTTGTTTTTAATTAGTCATAAAATTATTGAGTTATTAGTTTTAAAAATTCAAAAATTTGGGAAAATAAAATTATGATGGTAGTAACATTTTCGAATTTTGTACAAAAATTGAAAAGAAAGGACATTTTATCTTTAAAAAAAATCTCAAACTATGTTTTGTATTTTATTTTATAACAGAATTTCTCAACCAATCTCAAGTATCGCTTTATTAAAGACTATTTTTAGTTAGATTTTCCACAAATATGGAAATGTAAAAAATAGAGATAAAAGTACATTTCATCCATCACACCAATGTCTTTAAATATTTATGAAAACTAATTCGGGATTCAACTATGTTTCTACTATAGGAAAAAGCTTAGATCTTACTATATGTTCTTAATTTTCATTTTACTAGCCAATCCATTTCCTTTTAATTAATTTGTATAAGAAATATATGTATAGTTAATTCAAAATAAATAAATGGCTCAAATAAATTTTTCATCCCTAAAAATATAATGAATTTTGATTTCAGACTCTTAAAAATAAAACGGAATATTTTCACCCTCGCAAATTTTCCATTTCATTTCTTGTCCCTAATCGCTACTTTATGTTCATATTAATGTAAGGTAATGACCCTTGTATCTTCAAAATGTGTCTGAAGTTATGTTCAACTATCATGTCTAACCCATGTATGCTCATATTTTGTTCAAGAAATGTCATGGACATGTCAAAATTATGTTCATTAGGGACCAAAAACAAAACAGAAAATTGTTCGAGGGTGAAAACATCCCAGTTTTTTAGGGACTAAATCCAAATTTACTATATTTTCAGAGATCAAAAACTTATTTAACTCTAAAACAAGTTATAAAATATAAAAATTATGTCATTTTAAAAGTATATGTGTGTGTGTGTGTGTGTGTGTGTGTGGTTCCTTTGCTTCTTCTCTGTTTCTCTGTCTTTCATAAGAAAACTGAAATGATTTCCTTGTTTCATTAAAAAAAAAAACACTTATGATATATACTGATTTAACATTTATATAATGCAAAATATATGATTTTTGATGCAGTCTGTGATACCATTATGGAAGCAATTAGAGTACTACAAGGACTACCAAAAGAATCTAAGTACATATCTTGGTGAAACCAAAGCAAAAGAGACCATATCCGAATCAGTACACCTTATGAGTATGGGAACAAACGATTTCCTAGAGAATTACTATACCATGCCTGGCAGAGCATCACAATACACACCTCAACAGTACCAAACTTTTCTTGCTGGAATAGCTGAGAATTTCATAAGGAGTCTATATGCTCTTGGTGCTAGGAAGATTTCCCTGGGAGGGTTACCACCCATGGGATGTTTGCCATTGGAGAGGACTACAAATTTTATGGGTCAGAATGGTTGTGTTGCCAACTTTAATAACATAGCACTTGAGTTCAATGATAAGCTCAAGAATATTACCACTAAGCTCAATCAGGAGCTCCCTGATATGAAATTGGTGTTTTCAAATCCCTATTACATTATGTTGCACATCATAAAAAAACCTGACCTCTATGGTATGTTACTGTAACAGATAATATAATTTAATATTTTTCTATATAAATTACCATTATGAAGCACATTATAAATTTAAATATTTTGTTCTGTTCACAGGGTTTGAATCAGCCTCAGTGGCATGTTGTGCTACTGGAATGTTTGAGATGGGTTATGCATGCAGCAGGGGCAGCATGTTCAGTTGCTCAGATGCTTCAAAGTTTGTCTTTTGGGACTCTTTCCATCCCACAGAGAAAACAAATAACATTGTTGCAAAGTATGTGGTGGAGCATGTGTTAGCTCAATTTTTAGAATAAATAGTACTACTACTTGTAGAATTTTATATATTGTGATCTCACCACTTTTGCACATTCACCATAAAGGCTTTCTATATGTGGTTGCATGTCATTGTGTGTGTATAGATATATTTATATATGTCAGAATGTTAATACAGCACTTTTATCATAAAGTGTGCTGATATTTAGACTATAAGTCATTTGTTTGGACTAATATATAAGTTTTCCTTTGTGTATTCGTCTTCAAATATTTGTACTATTTTATATGAGCAGCATATTGTGCTCAAGTTTATAGAGATCCAGGCCATGTTTTGGAGGGTGAAAATATTACTATAACACTTTCTACATACATATATAATCTTTTTTTTTTTAACTGGCAAAAAGAACTTATTACCAAAAGAGGAAGCACAAGATGTGCTGACCAAATGCCAAAGTTAGCAAACAGATAAAAAAAATATGTACCACTTCATAACTTTAAGCCAATCTAACTCTATCGAAAGCAACTCTGCCAATCAACTAAACCCGCATGAATCACCACAGCCTAGAACACCCAGCAGAACCACAGAACTATGCTTCAAACAAGCATCAGAAAGCAACACACCTGACAAACACAGCAGAAATGCATTAACAGACAAACCGCAAAAACTGCAGACAAAACGATACCAACCCGAGCCATTTTGAGACCGGCCTGCACTAATACTTTTCCCTAACCACACATCTGCTCTTAATTGAAAAAATCTGATGAAAAGGTTACTACAACAAACAAACGCCCTGCATCTCGCAGAAGCTCAAACCACCCTGAAGCAAAAACCAGCCTCACAGAAAGTTGCCAACAAATTTGACTCTCTATCTTCCCCTTTGATCCTTACAGCCTCCATTGCCAAAACAGACATTCCAAAACGCCCCAAGCCACACACACCCACCCGACACTAACATACCTCCTACAAAATGCACGAAACCTATCACTAGTACCCGAACTGCACTTCTTTCAACGATACTTTCCTACGTGCTGCAACAAAACTTGCTCCTACCCACCCTTTCTGAACCTCCCAGACGCTAACAAACCCTCACCTTCAGCCCACCTATGAAATTGCATCGAACGAACCTTTCACTCCTGCCTCAAACTCGAAACAAAAGTCGACACTGCAATTGCAATTTTTCTGCACAGATGATCCAATGGCATATCTGCACCATGCTAACTCTCCTGCCTCATGTACGAATGGATTGAACATGATCAATCCGCAAACAAAAACTGTGACACTCAATCGACCCATACTAACTTTCCTCCAGAACCACCAAGGACTCAACTAGCAAACACTTCCCAATTATACACCCCTTTACAGCAAATCCCACAACCATTAACTCTCCTTCCTTCTGCAATATTAAATTTGTAGTTCCCCCACGACGCCAAAGTATATATAATCTAAATCCCACAACCATTACCTCTCCTTCCTGATTACGCTTCCCCTAGTTCCCCCACGACGCCTAAGCATATATAATCTAAATTTTGATGTCTGACCTGAAAAAGTTTTTTTTTTTTTTTGTTTCTCCCTTAAGTTGAAGTTATTTGTGTTAAGTCAAATACCTATCATATTGTCAAACTCCTAGGAGAAGAATATGTAAATGAAAATCAACTCAAAGTAACTCGCTCTTTGACTAAAACTATGCAATATTAAATTGATCCTAGCTCAGATTTACAAACGACAGTTCAAACAGCCACTCAATAGATGAAGGATAACAATGGATTGACTATTACTATTGATTATTGGAAGCATTTCAATAAGATAACATTTCTAGTTATTCTCAAGTTTGAAAGAAGAAAAACTAAGACAGCATGTACCAAGGGGTAAGCAATGGAATTTGGAACAGATAATAATAGAGACAATATCAACAACAAAAATTAAACATGCACCAAAGACAGCTTATTTCTTTGAAAGGCATTTCTTACCTTTAAAAAGTAAGTACAGGGTTTAGCAAGGCGTGTATGTATATACATCTCAACAAAATTTGGTATCATGTAAGGAGTTGTTAATTCTTATCTTTGTTTGATAAACTTTTTATACGTTGCCAGATTGTTGGACCTTCAGGATGCATATTCACAAAGACTTTTACAAACCGTTTTTCATCATTTGAAACTATGGTACTCAAGGATAACGCATGACTTACTACATTCCTTTCCTTCAACCACTCATACATTGAAACTCTTGCATTCATTTTGTCCACGTCCTTGCAAAAGTATGTTGGGTATCTCACAAGACATTCTATCGGGTAACCTAAAGTGTTTTTTAAGAAATCAATCTTCTTTTGAATTACATTTCTCTTCAGGATTAGAATCTTAGGAACTTGCTTTACCATTCTAATCGCAGCGCTACAATCCAAACCAGCTTCTACCAGGCAATCCAATCTCTCCTGTAACTGATCACCTCTCCCTCGAAACAATTTTACTGCTTCTTCCATCTCCTCAGAGTTTTCCATATACCCTAGTTTCAGCAAGAAAGCCGTTTTCTCCAATTTACTAAGCGGGTCACGATAGGTTTGCCCTCCACTCGTCTTATGTTTCTGTTTAGAAGCCAAACTAATAAGCTCCAATGGATCATCGTTTATGATTCTACATAAATCAGCTTTTGGAACTCCTAACTCCTTACAAACCGTTGTATAACCTTTTATCGAATGTTTGTTCAAGATATGCATGTAGTTAGACAAAACATGTGCAATATCATCTTGTTCCATTCGAATATTATACAAAAAAGAAATAACACTCATCAAATTTTCCACACGCTTACTCGACAACATATCGGAATGCTCTATGAAACAAGAACAGACAACATTCACGTCAACACCCGACTTAATAAACCGACCTAAAAACAAGTACAGCTTCTTCCCTAAACCTTCCAACAATAATTTCGGATCCGCCTTGAACAAATCATACATATGTTTCTCAGAATAACCCACTTGATGAAAAAACTCTAAAGTTTCAATCATTGTTTTCCAGCTATAAGTGTTTGAACTAGACATACAATTCACAAACCATTCACTCTCAATCCCAATTCTTTTCAACCAATCAAGAACAACAACAAACTCAGAATCAACATCACCAACCAAAAGCAAAGGACAACAAACAAAAAGCTTGATAAGAGATGATTTACTCAAACCTAAATCTTCATAATCTTGAAATTTCTTTGCCAAAACTCCATTTCCATACCCAAAAATTTCTCTTGCTTCTGTATAAATCTTCGCCATTCGATTCCTCGGAACCCCATGATAACACAATACATGAAAATTATCAACTAAAACATTATCATCACAAAGAAAATAACAACCTTTAGGTAGAAATTTTTCCAATTCCGTGTGATTAATTCCTAAACTCTCTAAAAAAGGTTCAAATTCGTTAATGGGATGATACATAAGATACCTACTGAGAGCACGAAAAACGTCGCCGTCATCAGGGATGTTGATTCTGGAGATAAGGAAATTGATGAAATGTGGAGAGTTTTTGGAGATGAATTCAGCGTCTGAGAAAGTGTAGTTTTGTGTGTAGTGAAGGTACTCAAATAGAGCGCGTTGTGCTTGGATTTTCGTGGCGCGTTTGTTGTGAATTGGTGGAGAAAGAGCGGGAATTTGGGTGGATTTTGAACAGTTCAAGATTGAATTTTTGAAAGAAATGGAAGAAGATGGGTTTTGGTGCAAGAAATTGGGGTTCTGGTGAGAGAAATTGGGGTTTTGGTGTGTGGAATTAGGGTTGAAGAGAAAGAAGAGGTTGAGATTGTGCAGTGAAAGTGAAAGTGAAAGAGTTCCCATTGGGAACTAACGTTGGAACAAGACGAGGTTGTCTTGTTTTGCAGGGCTTTAGGGTTTTGTTGTGAGAAAATGGGGTTTTTGTAACAAGAGTTCATTCATTTATGTGACTTTAGGATAAAAAAATTGTGAATAAAAAATAAGAAATGCTAACAAGTGCTCAAAACAATTGTTTTTAAAATATTTTATAAAAAGTTTAAATTAGTAATTTTATCTTGATATTTGTGTATTCAACACTTTGAAATATCAAAAAACTATTTTTTCTACGTGAAAGTTATCAATTGTTACTTTTTTTTTTTTTACGTTTACGATGGATATACTTATATGCTCTGTTTGATAAAGAAAACGAATTGTTGATAAGCTATCTTATAACGTAACGAAAGAACTTTAGTTGATAACAGGTAAGTTAACAAATTAAATTTGTAGTTTTTGTAAAATTAGCGATTGAACTATCTTAGAAATTTAAAATGACAACAAATTGATAGATTTTTTTTTAACAAGCAAAAATGGAATATATATTAAAACCAAATTTATGTTTGATAAAGAGAAATTTCAAGCACAAGGTGTGCTAGAAAAAACTAAACAGTATACAATTACAGAGACAACAGTGAGACAAACAGAACAAACTAGTCAATGCCCAAACAAACAAAAGGGTTCGACCACCACATGTGAAAATTATTACGGATAGAAATATTAAAAGCCTCCATCCACCAAAAGGACTGTAATTTGATTTTCTCTACCAATTGGTGAACAGTATGGTCCCTATTTTTGAAGACTCTGCTGTTTCTTTCATTCCACAGAACCCACATAAAGCACAACCGGATAAGTTGCATGAAAGTGCGAATAGTACGAGATGCACCTCCGAAATACACAAACTGATAAAAATGATTTGACAAACATAAAGGCTCGATGGTAGCTATCCCTAGCCAAGACCGAATTTGCCCCCACAAGGCAACATAAAACGAACAAGAGCGAAACAGATGATGTGTCGTCTCAAAGTCGCCGCGACCAATCACACAATGTTGATTATCATGAGGAATAGCACCGTGCACGCATAGATTATCCTTCGTCGGTAGTCTATTCCATAGGAGTCTCCACGCAAAAATAGAGACTTTCAAGGGAACCTGTTTGTGCCAAATTAAATCCGATAAAACTTCCGATGTCTGTACCGGTTGACTAGTGAGCATTTGGTAAACACCGCTAATTGAGTAACCGTTCAACGGATCAAGTCTCCACACCCACCGATCTGTAGAATTATGTTGCAAGGTAATGTTAGACAGTAAAATCCTACACTCCCTTAACAACTCCTCCTTTCAAGCCCACAACCGCCTACGCCATTGCCACGTCTCTCCCCTTCGTCCCAACCTAACGCACACATATCTGCCACCGAAATAAATTTATTGACAGCTAAGTCGAACAAACGCCTAAACCAAACACACAATGATGCACCACCCATCCACGAATCCAACCAAAACGTCGTGTCAACCCCATCACCAACCTTACGCTCAACATTGTCCCTAAACCACCCTTCACCTACTTCACCTAACCCGTCACGAATACCCGCAACCTCCTTTCACCACGAAGAAACACTTCGGCCCCCACCTGCCAACCTCCCATCCTTCTCACCATACCGCGCAACCAACACCCTATACGACATACTACCTTTATCGACTAGTAACCTCCGACACCATTTTCCTAATAGAGAAACATTAAACTCCCTCATCCTCCTCATCCCCAAACTACCATTAATTTTACTAGCACAAATATTGTTCCAACCAACCCATGAAATTTTCCTATGATCCTCACACCCACCCCAAAAAAAATTTATAAATAAAAATTCAAGGGTAGAGATTATATCTGATAGAAATTTATTGCGCCACCATGATAGTCTCTTTTAAACTCTATCCACCACCGGCTCCCAAAACGACCATTGCCTCGGATCACCACCAATCGAAAGACCCAAATACAAAAAGGGGACCTTACCTACTTTACAACCAAGCATATCCGCTGCTTCATTCAACCAATAATCTGAAACATTAACCCCCACCAACAAACTTTTGTGGAAGTTCACTTTTAGCCCCGACATCGCCTCAAAAAGAAGAAGGACAGCCCGCAAAGCACGAACGTTTGCCTAACTCTTCACTCCCACAAGAAGCGTGTCGTCTGCAAACTGAAAATGAGAAACATTCATTGAGTCGTGCTCCCCAATAGAGTACTCAGAGAAAATATTATCTTCAACCATGGATTGCACCATAACATTCAAACCTTCTGCAGCCAATAAGAAATAAATTATAAACTTGTTAGAAAATGACGGTTACTAAAATGGGTTTTTTAGTCAAATGGGTTTATAAGCCAAAAATATACAAGCTAGTAAATAATGAATGATAAGCTAGTTTATAATTTATAATGAATAAACTAACCGATTTAATTTGTATTGTTTGATAAAATTTATGATGAAACTAGTTTATAAATATGGAATTACATAAACAAGATATGTTTAATTAATATTTAATTTTTTCAAGTGAGAGACAATTGTAAATATGAGAGAGAAAAATAATAAAGTATAAACTTTAAGTTAATAAAAAGAGACTATAAGCTTATTTTAAAAAAAAAGGAAATGTTAACTTGTGCCCTTAAGACACATGTTAAAAATTCAATTAATAGAAATTGTGTATTGAAAATTGTGTTAATTTATTGCTCAAAATGTTTAATATTGATTTTTTTCATTAAATTCTTACCATTAATGGAATGAAAATAATGCTTGACATATGAGTTAACATGTCCCTTAAAAAAAAAAAAAGACTATAAGCTTGTGAGAAATTAACGTCACTAAACAAGTTTTTTTTATGATATACACCCTCCAATTACTTTCATAAACAACAATGTATTTTTAAAATTTATTAAATAAATTATATGTGTAATCTATAATATAAGGCAAATTCCACTCAATATATTTGAGTATACCAGTACACTCATTCTTTAAATTAATAACTAAATGAGTTGTTTTTTTAAAGAAAAATATATATTTTTATCACTTATAATTATAATAACTAAATCTTATTCATCAAAAGTGTCAACGAAATAAAATTAATTCTTTTTGAATTTTTATCAGTCACAATTGAGAACATTGATTATTTTTTACGATAATATGTAAAAAAAATTACAATAATTTTTATAAACAATGAAATGATGTGTTTTCTTATAAAATGATGTTCTATAAAATATAAATATTGACAAATAGCTATTTATTACACAAAAAAAAAAATCGTTTATTTATAAAATTATGAAGGAAGAGTACCGATACACCACACCTTGTGAATTGTGAATGTATAGGAGAAGTTCCAATAATATAAACCACATAGATCAAATCAAATGTTGATTTTTTTGTTTATAATAAGGATCAAATGGTATAAATCTATAAGCTTCAAAAATCTTGCATCCTGAAACTGAGCTTATGAATGATTGATCGTGTAAAAATTTTGTATATTGAGTGACTCATCCATAAAGTTTTTATCAGTGTTGTCGGGTTCCAAAAACTGAAAAAGTCCACAATCAAGTCCAAAGAAAAACCACCACACTCCAGCACCACCGTCGCTCCATGGAATCTCTCTTCAACACACTCAACATTCGCGATCTTCTCTCCGCACAAGATCTCTCTGACCAAAACTCTCCCCTCTCCGCCCCCGATCTCCGCCTCCTCATCGACCGCGTCGACTCCCACTCTCACCAGATCCGATCCCAAGTCCAATCTTACCTCGCCTCTCACCACGATGATTTCGCAAATCTCTTCTCCCTCTGCAACGACGCCGTTTCACAGACCGTTAAAGTCTCCGATGACCTCGACACCGTCCTAAGGCTGGTATTGTTTGGAAACAACATCACTGTAAAGAATTAGATTTAAAGATACGAGATGAATTTTTATGAACTGACGGTGTAAAACATTTTACACATGCAACATTGAAAAAACACGTCAAAATGAGTTTTGTAGAGATATTTTAGTAACTAACCTAAAAATGTGGCATCATGAAGTGATTTGATTGGATGTATGTGTAAAAAAGTTTTACACTGTCGATGCATATCAGTTTAGCTCTATATATAGAAGAATTTAACTATTAGTATTGTTTTGTTGGTGTACAGTTATTTTACACATGCATTTTAATGATGAGTTGCCACATCAAATAATGACACATGAGTTGCATGTGTAAAATAACCATACACTTACAAAGCTTACTAATTAAACATGAATAAAAGTAAGTTTATTATGAGACCTGTATAACATATATGTCATATAATTTCTGCAACTTAAAACATTATCAGGTATCGGAGCGGCCGGCGGATGTGGAGGTGAGGGAAGTTGTGGAGGAGATGAAGGGGAAGAGTGAGGAGTTGAAGGTGAAGAGAGAGTTGTTAGGGTTGGTGGGAGTGATTGTAGGGTTGAATGAGAGGTTGGAGAGTGTGAAGGAAGAGTTGAAGAGTGGGAAGTTGAAGGTTGCTGCGGAAGGGTTGAAGGAGTTGAAGGTGGCGTTGAGAATTGGGGAAGAAGATGATCGAGAGCCGTTGGTGTATGGGTTGTTGAGAAATGAATGGTCTCAGTGTTTTGAAGAGGTACTATTTATTTTTTTAATCTATGAAGCACTGATTCAGACACCAGGCACGACACTTTGACATGTTGACACCGGTAGTAGTTTAAGAAAATGACATAATTGAACGCAACGACATGTATTGATGTCGGATACTGGACACTCCTTTGATCAGAAGTGTCGGTGCTACGGAGGATTTAATGCATTTAGTTTGTAGTTTCATTGCAATGTATGTAGGAATTGAATTGAAGTGTTTATGATTTAAATGTGAAAGATGAAACTGAAATTGGTATTAGTGACAATTTGTCTGTAGAGTTTTTTGTTTGTATTGAATAAAATTATGTGATTGGGATTTGGAATTATGCACTGGAATGGTTAAAGGAGATTTTGGATTTGTTTGAAATGGAAGGAGTTGCATTTAGAGTTGGTGTATGAATAGGTACAATGAACAAAGAAAAGATCAATAGATTGGAAGGAGTTGCATTTAGGGTTGGTTAAAGGAGATTTTGGATTTGTTTGAAATGGAAACAAAATATTTGGAAACTTTATTTTTCATTTTGTAGTCTGTTTTCGCTTCAAACGGAGGCTAAGTACTGAGTTATTTGGAAACAAAATGCTAATACCCCTATGGATACTGTTCTTTCTTTATCATGTGTAGTTGGCTGAACTTTGTCTTTGCTGTTGATCTGGGAGTTCTTTTGATCTCTGGATCTTTTGTTTAGTTAGAATTCATCCAAGTATTTTCTTAAAAAGCATTGAGGTATAGGTGAAAAGAAGCCAACTAAGTAGGCACCTCAATCACTACCAACCATTTAGAGCATACCTAATTTATTTGATAAAATAGAAAAAGAACAAGAACAAGCATGGGGGACTAAGCAAAATCACATGCTAAGAATATTTGAACCGGTAGCTCAGATGACCTTACCAATCACGATAGAAATCTTCCCTTATAAATCTAAGAATAGAATCCTGCCACGTTTAACCCTTGAATTGAGCAGTGTTGTCAAAATATCTGCCATGGCGGATATCTGTGGCGGTTTTTGGGCTCATGGCCACACCCAATTTCAGCCGATATGGTGAGAATTTCCACCATAATCCGATAGTATGGCGTCACAAAGTGGCCAGTATGGCAGTATATCGGTTCTCCGAAACAGAACACCATTTGCCATCGAGGACACTGGATTGATCCCCAAAAGAAGCCAACTTATCTGCATAATGATTCTTTAAGTATTTTAATAAGTAGTAGTTATATGATAAACAACTGTGTAGGGAACTTGTGCAGGGGTAGAGCCAGCAGCACTTTGCTTCCCAAACAAAAATGTGAATGCCATATCTTTCTCCCTCTTCAAAGCATATGACGCATCATCAACAAAACATTTTTATAAATATGTAATTGTAACATAAGGAAACATGAGGCTGGGGTATGCAAAAAATTCCAGCAGGGCTGGAGTCCCCTTAACAATCAATCTACCTTCTCCCCTGAAGTTCAGGCGTGATGTATTTTCCAAACAATTGGCCCATAATTGCTTTAATGATGATTGTTGAATTATATTTTTGCCGATATGTGTAACAGTACAATCAATGCATATGATTTGTGGCATAGAAATAATGAAGGGATAATTTGTGATTTTTATTGAGTTTGTGATTGTTTTTAGAGGAATTCGATTTGGGTTTGTAGATTCAAGAGGTCCTTGTGAAGTTTATGGAAAAAGCTGTGCGATTTGATGGGGACTTGAATCAAATAGAAGTCAAGTATCAATTAGAAGTTCATAATTTGAGTGGGATTCAGTTACAAATGGTTTTGGAAGCAATGGAGGTAAGTGTTTATCGCAATTTTACAACTGTGATGTAAATTTAGAAAATTGTGAATTCAGATGTATTTATTTGCATTCTTCTAATAATTGACTTTTTAGGTGGTTGGTATTCTAGAGTATGGGCTTGCTAAAGTTGCTGATTTAATGATCAAGTATGTCATCACTCCTTTCATTAATCGTGGACAACCTCTTTCATTTCTCGAGGAATCAAATCAAGATTCAGCCGTACTGAAGATAGTTCCATCACCTGATAGTAAGGTGAATGTAATGTGTTAGGGTCTTGTAATCAATTTATTTTGTCATGCTTCACTGTTTTATGACACAGACCACCCCCAGGGAAGGTTTTATTGCTTGTATGTGTTATTGATCTTATTCTTAGGGTTTTGGCTTCTATAAAAAGAGCAGAATTATGAATGTTGATTTGAAAATTAACAGTTAGATTACAACAGTTTCATTATTTGTTGTATAGATGCATGCATTTTTATTACAATATCAACCATTGATTGGGTTCATTACTCTGTACTAAACCCTCCAAAGTGAATGTTGCATTTGAAGTAGCCAAATCCTCTTCTTAGATATTATTATCAGTTCTTTTCGTTGAGGTTTTCTGAGGTCACCCAGGAATCATTGTCATTTTGCTGCTATTTTGTTCCTAAATATCTGATTTTCATTTTGCAGCTTGAGTATTTGGATGGGGAGCTTCTGTATTCAGGGATTGTGCTCTTTATCAAATTTATTTATAGAAGTATTTGCTTCCAGAACAGTTCTTGGATCCGATGTTTTGGACGTTTGACATGGCCTAGGATATCAGAGCTAATAATATCAAGTTTTCTTTCAAAGGTTTGTTTGAAGTTCTATGCTATAACAAATGTGGTTATACAAAGACCGTGTCCATGCATTGCATCCTGTGCTTCGAAACAAGTCTAAGAATATGTAACAACAAAAATGATGTTTCATTGATTTCAGTTGAATTTTATTTAAATGATACTATAACTAATAATATGCAAGCTTACATGTATTCTTCAATCTCAACCAACAAAATAAGTTCTTGTTGGACTTGGATTAGTCACTCAAGATGTCTGATTTCAGGTTGTTCCAACAGATGCATCAAAACTACCTGACTTTCAGAAAATTATCAAATGTACATCTGATTTTGAAACGGATTTAAAAGAGCTTATGTTCATTTCGCCATCAGATGACAAGGATAACCGGCTGAGCAATTTTGCTGAAAATGTCGAGGTTCACTTCGCATTTAAGAAAAAGACAGAGATCTTGGCTAAAGCTAGAAATCTGCTCCTACAATGTGACTTTTCCATTCCTCAAGTGAGTTTTCACTTTTCAGACTGGAAAAATTCTTCTGTTGCTGTTAGTATTTGTAGTTGTTGATGAAGAATTTGCTGCAGGAGTATACAAGGGATGGTTCTATTTGGAAGAATGACGGAACTTCTATCCTGTCATCCAGCCATGTGGTAGATTTGATTTTCTTATCAGAGAGGTGTTTGGTATCCAAAGCAGCCAAGCAATTGATGGAAATAATTCATCAAACACTGCAGGTATACACCCAATTGCAATCCAGTTTTTTCCTATAGATGAAATTCTCAATTTGGCCTAACTTTAAATATTTCTGCTTGTTATATAACTGAAAAATTCAAAGGAAAGTAGAAGAAAGAATTAGCATTTTTTAACCTATTAGTTATAACACTTGTAGAATTGGAATCTTGAGGTAGTGGTCATTGACAAAGATCTGTGAATGGTAGACACCAATGTGATGAAAAAAATACTATTGTACTTCACCCTGCCGGTAATATACCAAGCAGAGGTCTTGATTGTGGTGATTTGTGAACGTGATGATTTTTAGCCTGACTTTGATCCTCCTGCTTATACTGACTTTTGACCTAGTAAGAAGTGCAACGGCTCTGGGACTAATCTCGGACGTGGGCTGCCAGATCCCCCTTTTCTGGGGATCGTGGCAGGTGGTCTTTATCCAAGCTCCCCCTCCTTTGTGCCTACTCCCTTGTGACCTAGTCAAAAGCACATGTGTTTCCTATGGGGACTTAGTCAAAGTGCAACGTGTACCATAATTCTTCATCGGATAAGGGTAGCTGAAACCCGCTGCCAATGACCCTTTACCGAGATCCCCTTTTAATATACTCAGCTCGCCCACGGGCCGAGCACATGGCCAGTTCGTCTATCTTCATTCAAGCTGAATATTGGGCTAAATTTATTGAGGCCTGCAAGGGCGGAATGATTAAGTGACTTACTTCTTATTATGGCAGTCCAACTATCATTGCACTTGGATTTAACATTTTTTTTTAATTAGATATTTATACTGTTTTTACATTAGCATGAAACTGCTGCTCGGACCATATTATTCACCTTACAAGCTCACATGACATTTCCTGTAATGATGTCATTTTCAAATATGAAGACTGGACATAGTTATTTTGAGATTAGGTTCTTTAATGATATATATGATGTCATTTCCTGTAAGCTCACATGACAAGCTCACTATTCTTTCCATCGACCATATATATTATTTAATTTATGATTTGACCGATTATCTCATTGGCTAAAATATGAATTATTTATTAAATACTCTTGGAATGAAATATAAGCAAATATCAACAACTTCTCTCCGATTTAATGATAGTATCTCTAGAGTACTCCTCATTTAATTTAACTATTTGTATTTTCAATGAACCAATTTAGCATTAGTCATGGAGGGTAACTTAGACAATTGCCTCAATTTTTTTATTGAGATTGTACATATTAATTGTGTTCAACTACATTTCTTAATATGTGTAATATAGTCCATTTTTGCTTATATTTCATTCTGGAAGGAGTGGTTAGTATAAGTAAATTGAATATGATTTTCAAACAAAAAAATATGGTTGAATGAAGTATAGTTAATAATATAGTAGAAAGGAAGCTGGGCTTACTTATGAAGTTCAGGAGAAAGTGAAAATAAATAAATGTGTGGGATATTGTCTGGTTGAATGGTATTGGAGTTACATTGTCTTTGCTTAGGATTTTACTTGATTGAAGTTACATTGTCTAAGCTTAGGGTTTCCCCTTCTTTCATGTCACTAATAGTAGTACTGTAAGAGTAACTGTTTGCTTCTTGAATATACGCTTGATACTATTATTTTAATTTACACTCATAAAAATATTTTAGGTTAATTGACCTTGCTAGATTTGAAAGAAACTGAAAAAGTGTTTGGGCAGATAAAATCTGAGATCTCAACATTGAGTTTGACAACGAAATGATATGTTGATTGATTTGGTAAAATACATGATTGCGTATGTTGGGATCATGAGTTCAGACACTAAAGTGGATTTTGTTATAACAGTTAACAGAACGTGCTGGGTCAGCATAATACGTTGTCACTTGTTACATTTACCAACTATATGTACAACTAACCATATAATTGGCCACTAAACCGACATATGTACAAATATAACTGTTATTCTAATAGACATACGATACCTTTTTTCTTCTTCTTAACAGTGAAACTGATCTTTATAAATGGATAAATAAATTGTGCAGGATATCTGCCTGTCATCTACAAGAGTTGCTATGGAATTTTATCATGCAGCTAGAGATGCTATACTTCTTTATGAAGTAGTAGTCCCTGTCAAGGTTAGTCCATCCAAGACGGTGACATATTGGAAAACCCTTTTTAGTATTTCTATCATCTGGGATTGACTTTAGGGGGTCTATATAATGAAGTAAAACAAGCTTATCACAAACATCTATTCTAGAATCATGTCCTTTTGCTGTTTTTAATAATTTTTCTGATCTCTGGATGAGATGAGAAATTAACCTTATCATGATGTTATTCTCAAAGTGAACACTGTATTTGAGTGTTTATTCTTGTCTATGTACATGTTTTCAGCTTAGAGTAATTACTTCTGTTTTTGACTTGTGAAGCTAGAAAGGCAGCTTGGCGGCATCAACCAAGTAGCTGTTTTGATGCATAATGACTGTCTTTATCTTTCCCAAGAGATACTTGGATTCGCATTTGAGGTATAAATTCTGTTTTTTTTTTCCCCTGCCTGGTATCTTCTTTAGCATGGGGTACTAATGTTATATTTTTCTACAAGGAAAATATTCAATATAAGCCTTGTTTGTTTTATATTTTTATCCCCTTGTCTCACGCATTTGGATGCTATTGCTTCAGTATCGAACAGATTTTCCAAGTTCGATGAAGGAGCATGCAGTGTTTGCTGATTTGGCTCCAAGATTCCAGCTTTTGGCAGAAGATATATTGCAGAGACAAGTTCACCTTGTTATTTATAACTTGAAGGAGGTACTGCCCTTTTTTTTTTTTGAAGAGGTACTGCCTTTGTTAAAATGCATGCAGCACCTGTAGGATATGACTTGGTTTTGGTTGACACTTGCCTTTCTGACCTGGTAATTTTCATATTCCCCCATGTTTTATAGGCTATAGATAGTGCTGATGGATTTCAGAATACTCATCAGATGCAAGAATTTGAGTCGGCTAAATTCAGCATTGATCAGGTTATTTTCTTGTTAATGATTAATATAATGTGTGTGCATTACCATTTGTTGTCCCATAGTTTGCTTTATCTCCTATTTCCTCTTTTTTTTTCTTCTTTCTGAATGCAAGCTACAATGTGGGGGAATTTGTTAGAACTTACAATTGGTTAAGAATGGTAGTTGACGCCCTTTTAGTTTGTCGAATGACATAAGCTAAAATTTACTTGATCAGGTTGTCTTCAGTCTGGAAAAAGTGCATATCATATGGGAGCCACTTTTGCTTCCTTTAACTTACAAGAAAAGCATGTGTACAGTATTAGAGTCGGTTTTCTCTAGGATTGCAAGAGATATACTTCTTCTAGATGACATAGCTGCAGAAGAGACTTTACAGGTAAGTCTATACAATAAGTTAGCTAATTAATGCTTGTAATACCATTTGAGTTGAGACTTTCCACTAATGCATTCCACTCTTATTTCCAGCTACAAAGACTAATCCATTTAATGCTGGAAAACCTATCATCTTTATTTGAGTCCTTGGTCACTGGTAATCCAAATTTGAGTGAGTTCCCTGCAGAGTCTCTTGAAGATCTTATCCCATCTTTACGTAAAATCCGCAAACTATCAGGCATGTTTTATCATTTACTCAATTTTTATGAAGAAACTGTTGGTTGGAGTTTTATTTACTCATATATTGACTATTAACCTGTCCATAATCCTTCTGCTGCAGAATTATTAGATATGCCTTTAAAATCCATTACAGGATCTTGGGAGAATAAGGAATTGATCAGTTGTGGCTTTACTATATCAGAGGTATCATTTGGTTATCAATGGCTTTATTTCTTTATGGCTTTATAACTGAGGGTTTCTGATTTTAAATCATTGTTTATCCAGCCATATTACCAAAGATTCTGATATTATGTTATGCATGATTAAAAATATTGTAACCATACGTAATGAACCTTTTCTTCACATGCATTCTCCTCACATATGTTTCTTACATATCCTTTTTTTCTTTCTTTATCTCATTGCAGGTGGAAGATTTCATAAAAGCTATATTTGCAGACTCACCTTTAAGAAAAGATTGTTTACGGAGGATACAAAATACGTGCTTTTAGGATACATCCAACTTCCTACATGATACATAAATCTTAAAATACTTGAGGCGGGGATTAAAAAATCAGATGATGATCCCTCCGAGGCAAAAACATGTTAGTTTGAGCTAGTTCTCCAAATATTCGAGGTAGCGAAAAGTTAGTTTTTGGAGAAAAATCATTCTGATAATTTTCTGACATGGAGGCTTCCCGATCACGATTTTGTTGTATCAATGCTCATAAGTTAGTCTTTTTCTTTTATTTGTTTTTCCTTTGCTGTTTAGAGCAAACATGGGGACGGGATTGGTGCTTACTTGAGCTTAGTTTCTGCTACACGCTAATTTGTCATCTACTAATGGCAAAGCATATTAGGATATATATATATAATGCCTACCAGTGAGACTATTTTTAGATCCAGTTACATAAAAACATTTGTAGCTCAAATTTCGGAACACTTTTTTTCATCAAGTTAAGGATGATTGCAATATAATGTCACTCATTATTTATTTAGTTCAGAAGACAAATGAGAAAGGATTAAGAGGTATATATGTTTAGAATTTGTACCAACTAGAAATAAATTACTTGTACATAAGTCCTAGCTCAATTGCATTTTTTTTTTTACTTAAAACTAAGTATACGTGTAGGTTTCTTCGAAAATAAATTCAACAACAATTGCTTTCAAACATACATACATATATAATATATTTTCATTAGCTGTTTGTCTTTGCATTTGTAACCATGTTCCTTGCAAATCAAGGAATTGTAATTTTCTAATCAGGCGCAGGGGCCTTGGATGCTACTTTTGATAGACATTGAATTTGTCTTTAAATAAAGGCAAGCAAATTAAATTAACTAACAAATGAATACATTGAAAGTAAAAACAAATTAAAGAGAAATAGAAATTAAAATTTAAAAGACCAAAATGTATTGGAAACAAATGTCTCAAGTGCCAGTATCAATCTTGAGCAAACTTTCACTAAAAAAATCATTTATAACTAATATAATTAAAAGAAAGTTTTAAGAAATAAGAATAAATCTTGCATGTTTTAATTTCAAATCTCTTTTAACACATTCGCAATTCGATGCTTATTGAAGAACTTTAATTCACATCCACACTTTACATACATGGATCAACATTTAAAGAAGTTGAGAGAGCTCAAGAACGGAGCACACAGTCATCATTTCCAACATTGTTTGGATTAAGAGAGGCATATTGAAGAAGCTCAAAGTCATGTTCAAACTTGGCCATATAATTCTCTTCCATGTTCACAATTGCTTCAATCCCATCTCCATCTCTTGTATCCATCAGAACTATTAATTTATTTGAAGAACAACAAGAAGTAGTGGTGACCCATGTTGGTTTTCCCCACCCAAAATCCGCTTCATATATCGGAAACCTACACCAACTACTAAAAGTAAACAAATTTTTATTCTCGGGTTGAGGCTTTGTAACCTGCTTCAAGCACTCAGATATCACTGACAAATTATCATTCCCTTTGTCTCTCAAGATTTTTGGATAAACGTCGCAAAACTCTGATAACTCTTCTTTTATTTTGCAGACCAACTCATCTAACTCCATTTCCTTCTTATTTGGCAACATAGACAAAAACCAAATTATGTTCCCTACACATTTTTCAGATAATGGAGGAACCATTCTTTTGCGAAGATTCACAGCCATGCAAAATGATGCCGTCTGGAAATTTAACCCCATTATTGATACAGCATGCTTGTAAATCCATGCAATTACAACTTGTACATGTGTGGGAGAAGGCATGGAACTAGAAGTTACCATTGCCTTAAGAGACTTAATCATTGCAGGTTGAAAAACAAACCTGTTAAACACCACATTGTTTCCTTTCTTTAACTCATTTTCTGGGAAAATAGGTAAATCCCTTTGTGGAAATATTGATGCTCCTCCATCAAATAAACTAAAGGGTGATACTAATAACTCTTTTTCATCTTCATCTAGCTTTTGGTTGATCATGGCCCAATCATTCATGAAGTTGAAAATGGTTGCAGCATCACCAATTTTGTGACTAATGCAAATACTTATTACCATTCCTCCACATGTAAACCAATTTATTTGAATGGCTATAAAAGTTTCACTCCAATCCATTTCTGTCCATTGTAATTCATCAGGGAACAAAGGGTTTAACAATTTTTCTATGGGATTTTGGAGAACCTCTGAAAGTTTGTTTTTTATCTTTGTGACCAAAAACAACACGCCTTGGTCATTACATTCAATGGTAATTTTATCTTTAATCCTACCAGCAAAAGGATAGTATTTAGATAGAAGTTGAGATAATGATTTTCGGAGCTGTGATGTTTTTGAACTTTGATCTATACTTCCGTTTGGGTTGTAAAAGTAAAGTAATGGCAGATAGTTACGGCAAATAATGTTGTCTATGAAAGAAAGTGGATAAATTTTGAGATGAGAAGGAGTTGGTGATGAAGGTTTGATTGTTTCTCTTGAAAGTAATTCAATCTCCATGGTAATGAATTGCCTCTCCAATTGATGATTTACTTCAATATTCTGACTAGTACAATTTATGCGATCGTATATATTGATCCAATGTATTGACATAATTATATCACAAATGGTTATATAATGCATGAATTATAAGATCAAGACTAATATGAATTATCAATCAACACATATGGAACTTTGTCTTTCAGTTACCCTAGTTATGACATCAATAATGTCAATTATAGAGAGGGTTTGTCTAATTTTGGCCGATTAAAGATCCTTTAACTTTTTTTTTATTAATTTATTCTAAATAATGCCTGAAAGTAACTATCACAAGAGTTTAAAGTATCCTCAATAATGGTTATGACTTCATAATGGTACACACAGTTGGACCAACGACAATAAATAATTACAAGTCAAATTTCACAAAGTTGATTCTAAACCGTTGCTCTAGCAACCGGGTTTAGTTTATAGGTTACAATAATATGTAAATAGGATTACTTTTGTATATAGAAACAAGGATTCCAATGATCAAATTGCGTCAATGGCCCCAAATAAAGAATAGTTGGAAAACCGTCCTTTGTTTATGAGCCAAGCAATATGCTACAAAAATTTAACTAGTATGCTGCCATAAATTTAACCAGTATGCTGCCTCGATCACCGTTGACCAAAGTGTATTTTTTTTTTTTTATAACCAAGAGCAAAATGACATAGAAAAGAATAGTGTCCAACTAAGTTGGTATCCTACTCTAATCTATTGACAATTGCTCATATATATTATTAAAAAAAAGGAAAAATTACAAAATAAAACTGGGGGACATGAAACCTGACCCAGTAAACAACCCTAACGGGCAAAACAAAACAAGAAAAATTAAATATCCACAAAGTGGATTCAACATAACAATTAAGCACGAGTCTAAAGTTTGGTGAGTGAGTCGATCGTCAACACGAAATCGAATCACTTACCATCAACTCCATGCAACAACGACAACAAGCATTGACGACTCTTTCGAGTCCAAACAGTCCCATGTCAAAAATGCTTGAAAGTGGAAGGTGAGTTCGACCGCCAAAACGGTAATTAGCGAATCCACACACACCAACTAAATAGCAGATTAAAAGCAAACAAACTATCGCACACCAGTGCACATGTTTGTGATGTTTGCAAGCACGAAACATAAATTTGGAGGGTTGTGAGGTAACCTGACCGCCAACACAGATAACGAGTTTACTCACTAGCAACCCACTGCAACAAAAAAAAAAGCGAACATTCATGGCTATTTCGAGCCTAATAGTCCATTGTCAAATTAATAGAGACTCAAATAAGACGGCGATGGTGGTGTGAATCCGTTGAGAAACAGAACCACCAACCGAACACAGTCCATGACTACACCTTCGATGTTGAAATATCTCACTTGAACCAAAGTGTAATTATTTTAGGAAAATTTAAGCTTTAGTCACGTTAAAAACTAAAAAAAAAAAAATGCATGGATGAATATATGATATGATTCCCTTCAACAAAAAAAAATAGATATAGGATAAATCTCGAAAATAACCGACCACGTTATTCAGATTTACTTCCTCAAGTATTATTTCTAAAAAATATTTGGGTCATAAAAGTTAATATACTTAGTTGAAATTTTGAAATGATATATCAACTTTATTGACTAAAATATCTTTTATAAATTGAACGAGAGGAAGTACTATATACCGTATCATTCTTTTCTATAGCAATAATAAAATAATGCCAACCGCCATAGCTTAATGTTTAGGCTATTTTATGCGGATAATACTTGGGTGACATTGTAGTTGGCGACATTGGTGACATTACCAATTATAATGTTACAAATGTACAAAACAACAAAAAAAATCTTATGAAAGAAAAAGAAGAAAGTCACATGTGACATTGTGGTTGGCCAATGTCATCCAAGTGCTACCCATTTTATCCACTTGTTTTTTTAAGGGTATTCACTTGATTCTCTTGTACAGCAAATGTGTTAAAAATGGGATATGATTTATATTTTCTCTCAGTTAATTAAACTTAAACTCTGACTAGTGTCAATATCAAGAAGGAGCACATAATCATCATGTGTCACGACCCAAATGGGATATGATCGACACTCAAACTATAATTACAGTTTGGATTGACATCAATAATAACAACAATATTTAAACTACATATATTATAGCTACAATGTTCTAATAAATAAAATCCTAAAAACAGTTTTAAACTCCCAACAATATTCAACTAATCAAATCCCCAAAAGTATCCCACAAAATTGATACATTTAGCTTTACAAAACCATAAAAATCAAATTATCACGTCCCTCTAACAAAAATATAATATTTCAAGTAAATAATGCTTCAAATTATCATTTGATTAAAGAATCAAAGAATGAATGAGAATAAGTTAATAGACAGAAAGAAATTTAAAGTTATAATCTAAGACTTGTAATAGATCTCATTATTTACTCACAAATTTTCCAAGATGGTGAGAAATGGGTCGAGAGCTGACATCGTTGGTTCAGATTCTTTGCATGAACCCAAATCATCGCCCTCCATCTTCTAACCTTGTTTGCCGAAAATAGCTCAAGCCACCCCTGCGATCGTCATTGCATGCAATATTACCCAACAATATATTTTATCCATACCCCTCATGTTTGGATTTCACATTCTCCAACTATCCCATGAATGATTCAAGTCTCCCTTTCTCTCTTTCGTTTTTCCTTCCTCACCCTCCCTTGTTATTGTTTCTATCCCTCTGACCTTCCATTCTCCTCCCTTATTCTATTATTATTTTAGAGTTAAATATGTTTTTAGTCTCTATAAATATGCGAACTTTTCGTTTTAATCCCTCTAAAATTTTCGTTCAACTTTTAGTCCTTATAAAATTTTTAATCTTCACTTTTGGTCCCTCTTTTAAAGTAAACTCATATCTAGAATTAATATTTTTTAATAAAATTTTCTAGAAAAATTCAAAATATTATAAGAATCACTCCAAAAAAAACTTAGAATTTTTTAATAAAATATGAATTTAACATGAACTTTTATATTTTTTACGGTTAAAAATTCATATTTAATTTATGTTTTGTTAAAAAATTCTAATTTTTTTAAGAATATTTTACACATTTCTGCACAATTTCATTAAAGAAAAATACAAAAATTGAATTAAAAATAGGGACGAAATGTAGTGATTGAAAATTTTATAAGGACTAACAGTTGAAGAAATTTTTTAGAGGGAATAAAATGAAAAGTTGAATATTTATCGGGACCAAAAACATATTTAATCCATTATTTTATTATTAAAATCTTTCTACCAATAACTTGAATTAGGATTCTTGTGGAAGGTTCGGCTTCCCTAGACCCTTCCTTTTTTTCACCTATAAAAGTGATATATATAGTATATACATCTACTATAACTTACATATAATATTAATAATTAATTAGTACACAATTTTCTAAAAAAAAAATTAAAATTAAATTAATCATTAGTATAACATACCTATACTAAAAGTCGAAGTAAAATTCGTGTAACCTTTCACCGCCATATATGCTAACTATTTTAATTCTAGAATTATAGTTACAATTTTGAGGGTATTACATCATATCTAGCATTGTTTGGATTAAAAGAGGCATATTGAAGAAGCTCAAAGTCATGTTCAAACTTAGCCATATATTTCTCTTCCATGTTCACAAGAGCTTCAATCCCATCTCCATCTCTTGTATCCATCAAAAATATAATATTCCTTGAAGAACAACAAGTAGTGGTGATCCATGTCGGTTTTCCCCATCCAAAATCTGCTTTATACATTGGAAACCTACACCAACTACTAAACGTAAACAAATTCTCGGGAAAAGGTTGTGTAACTTGCTTCAAGCACTCAGATATATTATTGTTCTCTTTCTCTCTAAATAATTTTGGGTAAACATTACAACATTCAGATAACCCTTCTTTTATTTTGCAGACCAACTCATCTAGCTCCATTTCCTTCTTATTTGCCAACATATACGAAAACCAAATTATGTTCCCTACACAATGTTCAGACAATGGAGGAACCATTCTTCTACGAAGATCGACAATCATGCTAAACATTGCCGTCCGGAAATTTAACCCCATTATTGAAACTGCATGCTTATAAATCCATGCAATTACAACTTGTACACGTGTGGGAGTATGCATGGAACTAGAAGTTACCATTGCCTTAAGAGACTTAATCATTTCAGGTTTAAAAACAAACCTTTTAAACACCACATTGTTTTCTCTTTTTAACACCATTTCTGGGAAGATAGGCAAATCCCTTTGTGGAAAAATTGTTGCTCCTGCATCAAGTAAACTCAAGGGTGATACTAATAACTCTTTTTTATCTTCCTCAAACTTTTGGTTGATAATGGCCCAATCATTCATGAAGTTGAATATGGTTGAAGCATCACCAAGTTTGTGACTAATGCAAATACTTATTACCATTCCTCCACATGCAAAGCAGTTTATTTGAATGGCTATAAAACTTGTTCTCCATTCCATTTCTTTCCATTGTAATTCATCAGGGAACAAAGGGTTTAACAATTTTTCAGTGGGATTTTGGGGAATCTCTGAAAGTTTGTTGTTTACCTTTGTGACCAAAAATAATACACCTTGATCATTACATTCAATGGTAGTTTTATCTTTAATCCTGCCAGCAAAATGATAGTATTTTGATAAAATTTGAGATAAGGATTTTCGGAGTTGTGATATTTTTGAATTTTGGTCCATACTCTTGTTTGGGTTGTAAAAGTAAAG
>Ga0315915_1000549_pt1 | contig 39489 bp, 16 predicted proteins | sample MpolbnodulesMG_FD_207738 | JGI IMG/M metagenome (GOLD analysis project Ga0315915, IMG submission 207738) | Medicago polymorpha root nodule microbial communities from Los Angeles, California, United States - branched nodules | ecosystem: Host-associated > Plants > Roots > Nodule | place: USA...
TATATTTTAATTATAATGTTATTTATCTTTGGCGGTACATGAGTAACAAAATTGTTATATACTTATCTTACTAAATTAACACACGTAACAAAGTTTTTTTTTTCTTTTAAGGAAGATTTTTATTATTTTTTTTGTTATGTAACAAAATGAAACTGGATATTAATATTTTTCTTATATGAATATTTTTTTGTTACGTAACTATATACTTATCTAATGTTAATTTTGTCTTATATGAATATTGATATTTTTTTTAAGGACGAATATTGATTATACTATATATATAATTACAATTAATATATTATAATATTGTTTTTTACATCTTGATTAATTTTATCAAAAAAAATCTTGATAATTGTGGTTCGATTCTTTGATTTTTTTGTTAAATTAAAAATATTTAAAATTTCGATAATTGTTTATGTAATGTCACATCCAAACACTTCAATTTATGTAAGTACTTTTTAGTGTATATATCCAAACATAAATAGTTTATCAAGTATAAGAGCTTATGATGTAAGCTCTAATGTTATAAGCCATAATACTATAAGCATCTATATAAGCTGTTTATCCAAACGGGGCCCAGAGAATTGAACTTTTCAACAATGTACAATGACTATTTATATACAAACCTTGTATCATATTGGTTAATACGTTGTGGCCTACACAATTTAGTCCTGGTTGTATTATTTGGTGTACGATGCGCCCCACATTTCGTTTGGCTTGTCCCTATTTCATAGCATTTTCATTTCCGTTATCCATGTATGCATTCTCACTTATGATAATGCTCTGAAAAACAATTGTTTCGGTTCATGGAGTAAAAACCCGATTCTTGTAGTTGAATTGTCAAATTACACGTGAGGAGAAGCTAGTTAACACAAGCCGGATGGAGAAGAGAGAAAGAGTTCTCGACAACTCAATAGAACTCTTTTGTGAGTGAAATGTACTATGCGAGCTCTTTATTTATGGAGAAAATTCGCAACTAATAAGTGAGAAACTTTGGAAACAAGTAATACATTACTTTGACATTATGTAATTCACATGTTAGATCTAGTACAAAAATATCTCAATTGAGTACCAAAATATATTATATTGAGTACAAAAATATATTATATTATGTACCAAAATATATTTCAGATCAAGTACTAAAATATATTAGATTCCCTATCAAAATATTTTAGATTGTGTTTCAAAATATTTCAGATTACGTTTCAAAATATTTTAGCTAAACTTTGGGACTAAGAAAACACTTTCTAATGATGGTTAAATTAATTTCTCTCAAAAAATAATGATTAGATTAAATTAATTATTTAATTTATCATTTTCAAATAATAAAATATATATCAATACATATATTTTTCTCTAGTGTTTACTTTATTCACATAATTATGTACCCCTATTAGAGGTACACCCCCACTATATAAACACAAATGTATGTGATCTATCCGACGTTAAACTTCCACTTTTTTCAATTCACAAAACACTGATTCTACTCGGCGTAGAAATTTATATTTAATTTTTTAAATCATTTCACACATGTTCTTCAACAAGCACTGCGTAACGGTTGAGTATTCATTTTCTTCGTCTCCAATTTTGACTACAAGACAGAAGTCATAACTCATACTAGTCAATTCCAACATGTATTAATAATCAGCAAAGCCTAATTGAATTTGGAAAAGAAAAATATTGGAATTTTTTGTAAAAAAATTATAACTTTTTTAAATAAAATATTTTAAAAATTTCTTATTTAAAGCAATTTTGAATTTCTTTTTGACAAAGCAACTTTGAATTTATTTTTCACAAAGCAATTTTTTAATTATATTTAAATTACTAATTTCTTTTTTTTTTTTTATAAAAATCTGTAAAATCAAATGTTCTAGAAGTGATAACTTTATTTAAAACTACAAAATTCTCTAATGCTATTTGACCAAAACAAAACTTAACAATCAATCCTACATGGAGAGAATATTTATTTACTAAATTTATAGTATGATTTTAACTTTTTTTATTAAGATTTTATTCAAAAAAAAAGAAAACTTTTTTATTAAGATTTATTTTAGTCAAATTCAGTAACAGAAAATTCATCTTTACCACACAACCTTGTACTACTGTACTATATTCATGTTCTCAGAACAACCTCGGAAGTACAAAAAACATGTCTTTCAATTTGATTCACTTGTGTCATCAGACACTGATTCTCCTCAGTGTTTGGTTACTTTTCACTTCTTCATATAATAATAATCTCTGCTCTGCAAAAGATGAACAAAGCAGTAACATTACTGATGATGGTTTCTTCACTGTTTCCAGCTTCTCCTACCCTCAAACTACTCTTAGACCTTATGATTTTCGTTATATTAGAGGTTTGTCATCAAATTCTCATTGACCCTTTTGTTTATATTTTCCTAATTTTCTGTTTTTGGTGTTCATGAAGCTTTTCATAGTGTGAATTTCAATAGGATGAAATTGAATTTTGATATTTTAGCTGAATTTTTGTTTGTGTGATAGTAGTTTTTTTTTTTTTTAATTAATTAGTGTGGAATTGACTTATCATAATTCGTTGATCCCTTTGTTTTAAATTATGTATCTTATTGTATGTTTGGTTGCTGTGACAAAAATTGAGTTTGAATTATGGCTAAAATTAGAATGTAAAAATCAATTTTAGAATCAGAAGGTACAGTTTATAGCTTCAAGCAAAATCAATTCTGAAGCCAAAATCAATTCTACCCTGGAGAAACCAAACTTGGAACCAAACATACACTCTCTGTTCTGCTATTCTCTTTTCTTTTCTTTTTTTTAAGGAATGTTCTGCTATTCTCTATTACTACATGGTTAAACCCTCTTGAAGAAAAACTATATTATCAGTGTTAACATGTCCGTGTCTGCATCAATGCTTCATAGGAACAACCATGATTTGACATGAAGAACATGATACAATTTTATGATAGTAAATTGTCATTAGTTCAGTAATTTTATTGCTACTGTTCTGTCTTTAATTTTGTGGTAATTGATTTGTGAACTTTTCTTCTGTCTCATTTCATGCCTAATTCTTTCCCTGCAAGTACTTGATTATTCAAATGTACTTTGTTCTTTATGTGTCGCAATATATTTAAACTATTGGTACTTGTATGGTGTTCTGTTTATGTCTAACTATGATGCATGGAATCCTTATATGGGCAAAAAATGGAATATAATCTTATTCTTTCTCTTGATGTTTTGTCATGAACCAGTCGATATACCGCCATGGTTTTCTGCGGTCTCCATAGCGTTGAACTCAGATGTAGACCTTGTAAGTATATTAATATCTGTAATTCTTTTTAGATATGAGCAACCTAGAAAACTAGCATATGTATGGATGTTTGTTGCCGGGTGCAATTTTTATTCCTTTGGATCAACTATATATATTTGATTTGCTTCTATTTTGATATTGTTTTCATATTTTATTTATAGTCACTCATTGCTTGAGGTAGTAATTCAAATGAGTTAGTTCTCTGATTAAAATCCTATATTTTTATTTTCTTGCTTTATTCATTTATTTATTCAAATTTCTTTTTTTCCATGAAATTATTGTTTATCTATTTAAATTGCTTCTTGTTGGTAGTGCTACCGATGCATTGGAAAGGGAACCTGGTTTCAGGATATAGGTCTTGTTTAAATAAACAGCTTAATTAAGTACTTATATCCTTGTTTATGTATAAGGCTATAAGTTATTTCTATAACAAAAGATAAAATAAAGTCGAATTGTTTTCATATCAGCTATAAACTGTTTTCACAAGCTATCCTGGAGATTTTATGGAAATAAGCTGAAAACAGCTTTAGACGTTTCATAAGCTGTTTTTGTAAGCTCTCTCAAATAGTCTAACAGGAGCTTTTTCCAGTAGATAAACGAAAATAAGCCAATCCAAAAAGTTACGTCCCTTTCAGCTATAACATGTTTGCCTCCCTTTCATATATTGTTTTCAGGATGTTTCAAGAATCGAAAGGGTTCCAAAAAGTTCACTGCCGATAATATGCTTTAGAGATGGAAGTCCTCCTCTACCAGATGCTTTAAACACTTCTTTGAAGTATTCAGCTGTCTCAGGTAGAAGTCACACCTAAATAACTTCAATCGAAGTTAAATAAACTGCTTTATGAACATAAAAATTTGAGCACATAAATTCTATCTTATTTCATTCCTAGATATTTATAGATTGTTCAAACTTTTTTTGATTCATCAGCACGATTGAACCATTAGAGCCCTAATAAAATTTTTTGAAGCACCATGACATTACTCGTTCACTCATTCTTCCTCTTTTTCTTTAGGAATAAATGGTCTTGATATGGAGCAGTGCTTTCCTATGGAGAAAAATATCACTATGAAACTGACGAACGAGCAGGTACTGTTATAAGTCCTTTTTACTTTTCATAATATATTTATTTGGCTGTGATATCTTCAGCTCAGTTTCTCCTTTCCTTTGAGGTCCATAGGCACAATGAAATAACTATACAGACCTTTGTATCAAAACTAGTATTGAGAACCCGTGCAACACACGGGGAGGAAGTCATCGAAAGAACTTAAGCCATACATCAATGTTGTTTATTAAATGTCTGTGAGGTCCATAATGAAATAGCTTTACCTACCTCTTTTCAAATAAAAAATCCTACATTAGTAATCCATCTGAAGTGTTTTTGCTTAGAGTCCTTTTATAATGTCATAAAATATAAACCTGAGAATTATTGTTCAGATATCTCCAGGTGCTTGGTACATTGGTCTTTTCAATGGCATTGGAGCTGCAAGAACACAATCAAGGATGGTATGGTATATTATCCCAGTCTTACTTTTGCAATATTATAAAATATTCCACATTTTTCATTACATGTTCCATTCATTATTTATCCTTTCAATGCTGCCTTTTTATGTATATCTAAGCTAGAAGGGCTTCTATTAATATTTAATACACCATTTTGTTATATATTTCACCACTTTTGTCGTATGTTTGTTTCTGCGGTATAATTGCACTAGACATGTGTCTAGATAGAATCCACTGTTTCTAGCTTCAGTTTTTTTGACAGTGGAGCGGGTTTGAAACGCGAGTCATACCTGGTAGAAGCTAAACCAAGCACTCGCTTGTTCTTCTCGAGCTACTGAAGGAAATTGAATTTCACATAACCAAATAAGTTTTAAAGCGTAGAGAATAGAACACAATTGAAAGTCTGCTATTGGTGGAAATGATATAATACAACTAATGTTACTAATATAAATTGTCGATTAGATTGAGGTCTGTTTGGAAAAACAGCTTAATTAAGCGCTTATAGCACAAGCGTTTATCATATAATTGCTTATGTATAAGCTATTTTTATAATAAAATCTAAAATAAAGCCAAATTATTTTCACATACATTATAAGTTGTTTTCATTAGCTATCATGGAGAGCTGATGGAAATAAGTTGAAAACAACTTATGAACATGTTATAAGATGTTTCCCAAAGCTCTTCCAAACAGTTTCACATGTACTTATTCTAATAGACAAGCTCAAACAAGTCAATCTAAATAGGCCCTGAAAACAAACTCAAGTATTGTATTCATCCCATCTCAAAACAGATATTCTTCAACTTATTTCCATTTTGCTCATTCAATCTCTTAGCAAACTTCTCTACTTCTGCAGATTATTCGAGGCGCATCGTACTCCTTTAGCGCCAATATAAGTGTGGAAGCTTGCACAAATTCGATGATGAGGGGGGAGTTTTGTAACAAGACCGTCAATCCACTTTCATGCACAGCATCTGATGTCTACAATTCTTCAAAGGCTACAGTGAAGAAGCCAACAATGGAAAATGCAATGACCTGCAAAAGCAACTTTGAAACTTTTTGTGTTCAAGAAGGTGTACCGAGCTTATATTCTGTGGATATAACAAATGTGGTAGAAGAATTGATCATTACGGCAGGAAATATCAGATTCAATATTACACCTTCAAGTAATGGTTCTGGTGCAAGTGATGTTAATTTATTGTGTTTTGCTCGTCACGGTGCAATACCTGCAAATAGTCTGTATGATTATTCCAGTGATTTATATAAAGCTCCTCTTGTTATTCGCTCTCCACTGATTGGTCGTTGGTACATTAGTGTATTACCAGTTAATCTTACAAAAAAGTTTGAAGAGACTCAGGATCATGATGTGAAAGTTTGCTATTCCCTTGAATCTCAAATGCTGCAGTGCCCACTAGGAAAAGTTGGACCAAATTGTACAATGAGTAGCTACGCACTTCAGGTAGTATTGATTCCTAGATGTGTCTTTTCCTTTGTATTCTTTTTGGTGCCGGTTCATTTCTGATATAAAATTTAACTCTAACAAGTTGAATGGTGATATGATCTCATGTAAACTGAACTTGTTTTTTGAGATTGTTATGATTTGAGCCAGTTAATACCAATGTTTTCAAAATCGGATCAGACATTGAACCGGCTCGACCTTTGGCTCATGGTTCAACTGCTTTAAACCGTTTGAACCAGGACAAACCGTTCAAACCGCTCAAGTAACCGAACTGCTCAAATTGTACAATGTTTTAAAATATTAGTTAATACTGAATGCTGAAAAATGATTGAAGAACTTGTTCCGACATATTAATACCTAATGGGAATTTTGAAACATTTTTTATATATTTAACTTCAACAAAACCCTGTGGTAGAATCTGCTCTATTTATTGATGCTTAAAGATATTTATTCCCATGAATAAGTTACTGATGAGAATGCTTGTCTGCAGACAGTTCTAAGGAGAGGTCCAACCCCCTTTGAATCATATTATTTGCCTATTGGCAAAGGATCATCTTCTGCCAATTTTCCTCTTGAGCCACTTTTTGACAACTCATCAAACTTCAGAGAAACTAATGACATTTGGACTTACTTTACATTTGACATTCCTCGTGGTGCAGCTGGCCGAAATATTCACGTACGGCTATCCTCAGATACGAAGATCAATTACGAAGTTTATGCAAGATTTGGGGGATTGCCTTCTGTTGATAACCGGGACTATTATTATGCTAACAAATCGACGAAAAGCAATCAATCCATGTTTTTCATGCTACATGATTCGAGTGACAAAAATATTGATTTTTACATTATTTATGCTAGAGAAGGAACTTGGAATTTTGGTCTAAGACATGTTAATACTAGCAGTGATTCTTTGAAACAGCAAACTATCATGTCTATTTCACTTGAAGGATGTCCAAAACAATGCTCCTCTCATGGTGACTGTAAATATTCTTTCGATGCTACTGGATTGACGTCATACAGGTTTATGTTAAGCCCTTTTGGTTCTTCTCAATACATTTTAGTTCTGTTTTATTTTTTGTTTTCTTCAAATTACGAGAATTGCGTAAAGTAATATGCTGCAGAGTTTTCCTAATGCATGATTTTTTATTGTTTTGCAACATCCTAAGGATATTTACCGTTTCTTATTTTACTTCTTGGCTTCAGCTTCTGTTCTTGTGATCGAAACCATGGTGGCTTTGACTGTAGCGTTGAAATTGTATCGCATAAAGGTGATTATCAATTTTAGAAATTGATGAACTTGATGTTTCTATCGAAAGTATTATGATTATCTGCATCACCCTCTGTTTGTTTATGTTATTTTTATCCGATTTCCGGGCTACTATTTAGATCAGATTTTTTTTGTTTAACCTAGTTATTGAAAAAAATTGTAGGGCACATACTTCAATCAATTTTTCTAATTGGATCAAACGCTGCAGCCATACTTCCTGCCTTTTGGGCCCTTCGACAGAAGGTAGAACTTTTCCGTTAGTTATGTATTTTTTCTCTTGAATATGTGGTCTTATTGAGATTCATGGTTCAATTCAGTCGTTCTATATATATTTCGTTAACAAAGGAACTCATAATTCTTGATATGCAGGCGTTTGCAGAATGGATTTTATTCACAGCCAGTGGAATTTCAAGTGGAATATATCATGCATGCGACGTAGGCACCTGGTGTGCATTGAACTTCGGTGTTCTACAGGTTACAGATCTTAACATGATGGATTACTCAAAATGATTTCATTTAAGATATTTGGATCTTAAATATGACGCAATACATGATGGCTTATATTTAACTTTTTAGCTATTTACACTGACTGGACAATATCAACATTTCAGTTTATGGACTTCTGGCTATCTTTCATGGCCGTGATTAGCACTTTTGTATACATGGCTACCATCGATGAAGTATATAAGAGGGCAATTCACACAGCTGTTGCTATCTTTACTGCTCTCATGTCTATAACTAATGCAACCAGGTAAATTGAACTAGGATCTGTTTGGATAGACTCATTTGAATTTATATAGTAACATAAGCATTGTGAGACTGTTTGGGATAGCTTATGAAAACAGTTTATAGCTAATATGAAAATAGTTTGCTTTATTTTATCTTTAGTTATAGAAACAATTTATACACAAGCAGTTATATGTTTAAGCGCTTAAAATAGACAAATACATATGTGTATATCCTGCTAAAGATGTCTAAGTTTTGTTCACATTTATTTATATTTAAAACATGCAGGTCTACTAATATCATTCTTGTGATTGTGATTGGGGCTGTTGGTCTTCTTATTGGATGGTTGATAGAAATGTCAACAAAGTATAGGTCTCTTTCCTTTTCATTCGGATTCTCGCCAAATTTCCTTCAAAGGTAAATTCTTGTACCTAGTAAATTTGTTTGAACACAATGTTTTTGAGTTAGATACAACATTATAGTAATTGGTTCCGCAATTTGTGCGCAAATTTATCTTCATAGTGTTTTTGTGTGTGCATACAAACACCAGAAGTCTAGTAATAATGGTGAATTTCCGCGCAGTTTGTTATCTATAAAGCAATGGTTCTATAATCTTGTGAAGACACTTTTGAGACGGTTCCGTTGGGGTTTTCTATTGGCCGGATTCGCTGCATTAATCATGGCAGGAGTAAGCTGGATGCTTGAAACAAGTGACACTTACTGGATTTGGCATAGGTATTACAATAAATTACTACTTTCGCTTCTATCTCTCTTGTTTCTCTGCCTTTTGTGACTCACATTTTTCGCTCTTTTAAAATGGTTACAGCTTTTGGCATGCTACAATATACACATCTTCTTTCTTCTTCCTTTGCTCAAAAGCAAATATTGTTGATGCTGAGAATCAGCTACCTAGAAGTGAAGACTATGCTCTAACTCGTCGAAATTCATTTTCAAGAGAATAATTAGAAGAACATATTATATGGAATTGGTTGGTGTAAAAATGAATGGAAGGTATAGATTGAGGAATTTAATTTATATATACCGTCAGTATAAAGATTTTATACACTGTCAATCAATCATATGCATATGATTGTTTGTGATTAATTGACAGTGTAAAAAATTTATACCGAGAGTGTATCAAAATTAAACTTTAGTTTGAGTTTAATTTTTTTTTATTTTAATTTTTCTTTAAAATGTTAGGCTGCATATATGGGATAGGTGAAAGAAATGGTTGATGACCAAAATTAGAAATCAACAAAGGTTTAGGATATATATATTATACTTATTAACATGGGAATTGTATTATATGAAGAGATCAATTGGTCAAAGCAAATCAACGTCACTAGGTTATTCTTGTTATTTATTCATTTGAATGATGGTCTTGTTATTTAATTTGGTTGACCATATTATATAACCCTCTGAAACATGCTGCTTTTTCTAGTAAACAAGTTAAACTATTCAAAACATGCCATGTTTGGTCAAAGCAAAAACATGCCATGTGTAGCATTGTGAAAAAGTGAGATGAATGGTTTACCGATAAAAAAATTGACTTTGATTGAATCAAAGTATTTTGAAGCTTCAAATAAGCCCCCTTGATTAATTGATTTATAGAGGGACTTTGTATTATAAAGAAAAATATACTCCCAAACAGGGTCTTAAAGCTTCTATTTTTTATTAAAATATTTGCAGCTGGATGATGTGTCTGTGATATAAAATAATATCCAAAGCTGAAAACTATAAAATTTAAAGTTTGCATAATATGAGATAAGGGTTTTAAAAGAAGAAAATTTCAGATTTTTTATTTTAAGTGAAGTTTGATATCTTGATTCACTAATTTAATATTGAAAATAAATTAATCAATTCAAAAGTTTCACTAGATTAATAATAGAACTTGAGAGGGTTTTAAATAAATGAATATGGATGAAAGAATTTAATTGTAAAAAATAAATACATGAGGAAATAAAATTGCTCAAAGAAAATTAGAGACCAAAATCTTATATAAATCTCACTACATAGAACAAATTTACAATTAAGCTCAAAAGTTTACTACTTGAAGGGCGAGAACTCATGTTCAAAGAATGACCAATTCGTAAAAACTTAATATTGAAAAACTCTTTTCATTTTGTTTTCATTAGTTTCCTTCCACTATATATATAACATGGTCATGTTAACAAATGTTGTCTTGACTTGTTCAAAAAAAAAAAAAACAAATGTTGTCTTGAAAAAAAATAAGATTTTAAGTTTTTAAAATTTGAAATGCACAATTTTCAATAAAATGTTTATATCTTTAGTTTTTGGGCACAAATTAACATTTTTCTAAATTATTCGAGATGTGTCAGATACTAAATGTGAATGTTTCTCCTAATCATAATTCAAAGTGAAAGAGTGAGAACTCAAGTTCAAAGAATGATCAAGTCGTGAAAACTTGGCATTGAAAAACTCTTCTCGTTTTGTATTCAATAGATTCCTTCCACTAGAGATAATGTTATTTAAGACATGTTAAACACTAAATATGAATATTTTGCAACCATCTCTATTAAGAAAAAGAAAATCTAATTTAATTTGGATCTATGAGAAACTTTTATCGATCTATGTGGCATATTTTCACTTCTATTCTTCACGTTGTGAAAGTCTAACCCATTCTCCTAGACCCAATCTATGTTGCTCGCATTCATAAACTCTTTAAATCCATACTTACAAAGTTCTAGGAATCATCATGGTTTTTGCCAAAAAGATAAAAAAATAATATGGATTTTATTTAACTCTACAACCTAAATTTTCCTTTATAAAGAAATGGTGATAAACTGCAGGAGATTCAATTGTAATGATTCAATCACTGTCATAAACGTCGTCCTTACATAAGCATGTGATGTGGCCCCTCATTCATTGCTTCGAAATAAATAAATAAAGCAAGTGTACAGAAACATATATATATGCACTTTAGAAGGAAATGTTGTGCCAGTTTCGCCTAGTGGACGCTTGGTTGAAACCTCGCCCTTTAAATCTTCTGGTTTTCGGTTCGAAACTGGCATTTAGTATGGGAGGGAGCAGAATATCAATTAATGAGGTATTTCAAAATACCTCTCTTTTAACTTAAAATATCTTCACAACTAAATCATTAGATTGTAACAACAAGAACAAAGATAAATATTAAACTAATTGTATGTTGTTTTTAGAGGAAGTATAATGTTTTTGTCAAGAGTTTAATATTTATATTAATCTAACTATTTTAGTTTCATAATTAATATTTTAGTTTTTTTTTTTTGAGGGAATTAATATTTTAGTTATTAAACTTATATAAATTTAATTTAGTTTAAATATTTATGTTCTATAATTTTAAATTGAGAAAATAATTGTGTTGGTAAGAAAAATTAACAAAAAAAAATGTTAAACCGAAAATAATAGTTGTTATTGGAGTTCTCTTTCATTCTTGATATAAAATTAAATTTGAAATGTATTGTTAAGGGGAAATTATACATAAAATGTTAGACCAAAGTTGTTAGTTACTTTTTTTTTTGAAGGAGAAGTTGTTAGTTACTTGGTGATGGTAAGGACACATTTCTTTTGTTAGATCCTTGGTTGGAAGGGTGTCGACTGTGTGACATGTTTAGTAGGTTGTTTGGGTTGACAATAGAGAAATATGTGACATTGAAAAAAGGTGTTAAATGTAGGTGAAAATAGAAAAGGAGGTGTGTTATTTGAAAAAAAATTTGTGTGAGAACTTTTGGGACAACTATAAATTTACAAAGAAAAATAGGTATTAACACGGAAATCAAAACAATAGAGAAAGAAAGTAAAAACAAAACGTGGATATAAAAGAAGAAGCTGTCACAAAATGGTCGTACAAATATCATTTCTCTATTTGCTATTGCTCTTCCCATTGAAATAAGCTCCACCTCCAAACACAATTACACACAGAGCAATGATATTTGAACAACCATTTGATGACAACTTTTGTGACAACCTGCCTTTTCTCTCTTCTTATTGGTAAAAAATAATAGAGAGAGAAAAAGGAAGAGAGAGAATAAAAACATAATATGAGTATGAGAGAGAAGGTTGTACAAAAGTTGTCGTAAAATGGATGTACAAATATCATTTCTCTTACACGCACCTCTACTTTTGTTTGTAAATTTAGAGTTGTCCCAAAAGTTGTCACACAAATAATTGTTCAAATAACACATCTCTAGCAAATAAATGTGTGTCATTGTTTTCTAATGTTTCTTTGTAAGATAATGTAAAAGATTTCCGGACTTGAAATTTTGTTACATATAAAGAGTATTTGGTCAAGGATGTTGGAATGTGTTAATTCAATTTGTTAAGTTTGTTAGCTTGCAAATTAAAACTGTTAGGGTTTGTTATATGCATTGCTTGCGTGTTAAGCAATCTATTGTAACAAAACCATGCCTATAAATAACTTATATGATTGTATACATTTGAAACATAATTTGAGAAAGCAATAATACTCCTCTCATTATTCTCAAACCCTCAATCTCAATCTCTTCTTCTCTCTCTTTTTATTCTTTCAAAATCAACACAAAACCATACTTTGTTCCAACAATTGGTATCTTGAGCACTAGTTTGATCCTCTAAACCTTGTAACAATGGTGAGTGCATTTAACAATCTACCAGAAACCTTACATGTTCTTAATGGCAAGAACTATGATAAGTGGCACAAGCAGATGAAGGTGTTGTTAGGTGGCATTTAACATATGCCAGGAACCTTACATGTCCTTTGTACGCAACTGAAGTACAAAGAACTGCGCACAAAGAATTGAAGAAAAAAGATTACAAAGCTTTGTTCTTGATCCATTAATGTGTGGATCCTGCAATTTTTGAAAGAGTTTCAGATGCAACTTCTGCAAAGGAAGCATGGGATAATCTCTGCAGTGCATTTTCAGGACCAGACAAACTCAAGAAGGTTAGATTGCAAACCTTGAGAAGACAATATGAGAATATGCAAATGGAGAAAGAAAGCATTGAAGAATTCTTCACAATGGTAGTTACATTAACTAATAGCCTGAAAAATTATGGAGAAACTCTTGGAGATCAAGTTATAGTGGAGAAGATCTTGAGAAGCCTTACTCCAAGATTTGATCATATGGTTATCACCGTAGAAGAAAGAGATTTGTCAGCTATGAAGGTTGATGAGTTGTAAGGCATCTTAGAAGCACATGAACAAAGGTTAAATGAGAGAAGCACTAAAGCTGAGAAGACAAGTGAAGTTGCTTTGTTTTCTCAGTCAAAGAATGAAGGAATCAAGAATAAGAAGGGAAAAGGAAAGTGGGAAGAAGATTATAGCAAGAAACAACCGTTTAAAGATGGAAAGAACAATTCTGAGCAATCTTATAATAAGAGAGGAGAAAGTAGCAATTCAAGGGGTGGCTCAAATGCTGGAAGATGAAGAGAAAAGAAGGACAAGAGTAACATTCAATGTTATAATTGTCAGAAGTGGGGCCACTTTGCTAGTGAATGTTACTTCAATGATAAGAAAGAGTCTCAGAAGGATGAAGCAAAATTTTCTAAGGAAGAAGATGAAGATGTCATGATGTTAATGGTAACCGAAAATGAAGAAGATCCAAGAGAAAATCAATGGTATTTGGATACAGGTTGCTCTACACATATGACTGGAAAGAAAGATTGGTTTATCAATCTTGATGAATCAAAGAAAAACACTGTGAATGCAGATGATAGCAAGCTTGTGTCACAAGGCATTGGAAAAGTAATGATCAAAAGAAGGGATGGCAAGCAATCTCTCATCACTGATGTGTTGTATGTACTAGGCATGAAAAGTAATTTGATTAGTCTTGGTCAATTACTTGAGAAAGGTTATAAGATGATTATGGAAAACAAGATGCTCATGATTATGGATAGAAATCAGAGAATGACTGTTAAACCTCTATTAAGCAAGAATAAAATCTTTAAGATTGAAGTTCAAGTTATGGAACATAGATACTTATCAGCTGCAGTCAGTAGAGATGAATGGATATGGCATTATAGGTTTGGTCATCTGAATTTTAGATATTTGTATGAGTTGAAGAAGCAAGAAATGGTGATTGGTTTACCACAAATCTCTATACCTATTGAGATGTGTGAAGAATGTGTTGAATCTAAGCAGCATAGAAACTCCTCCAATCAGAAAGTTGAAAGTTGATCAACTGATAATTTAGAAATCATATACACTGATGTATGTGGTTCAATGCAGTGTGAATGATTGGGAAGAAACATATACTTTGTGTCTTTCATTGATGATTACTCAAGAAAGGCATGGATTTTTCTGATCAAGGCAAAATCTGAAGTGCTTGAGGTGTTTAGAAAATTCAAGGCAATGGTTTATAGGTAAACTGGAAAATACATAAAGGTTTTAAGATCATATGGTGGAAGTGAATATGTATCAACTGAATTCAAGTCACTATGTGAAGAAGAAGGAATAGTCCATGAAGTGACTTCTCCATACACTCCTCAACACAATGGAACTGCAGAAAGAAAGAATAGAAGCATCATGAATATGGTAAAAATCATGCTCAAATGCAAGGATCTGCCTAAGTACTTGTGGGGAGAAGCAACATCCACTGCAATATACCTTTTGAATAGATGTTCTACCAAGAGATTGAAAGGCATCACATCAGAAGAAGCTTGGTCAGGAAGCAAGCCAAATGTAAGTCATTTGAAGGTGTTTGGTTCTATATGTTACAAGCATGTACCTGATCAACTTAGAAGAAAGCTTGATGACAAGGGTGGCCAGATGATATTGGTTGGATATCACACCACTGGTGGCTATAGATTGTTTGATCCAATAGTTAAGCAAGTTAAGATTAATTGAGATGTTATAGTTGATGAATTTAAGGATTATAGTAGTGAAAAGAAAAACTCTAAATTGATCTTTGAACTAGATTCAAGTAGCAATGAAGTTGTTACTGAGAATGAATCAGAAGTAAGAAGATTAAGTAGAACAAGAGACATCCCAGCTAGACTTCAAGATTATGATGTGCTATCAGATTCACGAATAGGTGAGTCGGGTGATTTAGTGCACTTAACATTATTTGCGAAAACTAAACCAGTTACCCTAAATGAAGCATTGAAAAATGTAAAATGGAAAGATGCTATGTGTGAGGAGCCGAAGTCAATTGAGAAGAACAATACTTGGGAGTTAGTATCTCTACCACCAAACAAGAAGACTATAGATGTGAAATGAGTTTTCAAAGTAAAAGAAGGTCCAAATGGTGAAGTATTGAAGCATAAAGCTAGACTAATGGTGAGAGGTTTCCTGCATAAAGATGGGATTGACTATGGTGAAGTGTTTGCACTTGTAGCTATAATGGAAACTAATAGATTAGTAGTTTCCATTGCAAACCTAAAGAATTGGAGAATCCATCAAATGGATATCAAGTCAGCATTTTTGAATGGCCCTCTGGAGGAAGAAGTGTTTGTCAAGCAACATGTCAGATGTTAAATGTGAATATCTCTCCAGGTCATAATTCAAACTAAAAAAGTGAGAATTTAAGTTCAAAGAATGATCAACTCGTGAAAACTTGGTATTGAAAAACTCTTCTCATTTTGTTTTCAATAAATTCCTTCCACTATAGATACTGTTATTTAAGACGTGTCAGACACTACATACAAATACTTCGCAATCATCTCTATTAAAAAAAATCTAATTTTATTTGGGGTAAACAAAAACTTTAATCGATCTATACTAACTATTGTCACTACTATTCTTCATATTGTGAAAGCCTAATCCATTATCCTAAACCCAATCTATGTAACTCTTCAAATTTATACTTACAAAGTACCAAGAGTAGGAATTATCATGGTTTTTGCCAAAAAGAAGAAATCGTCATGGATTTATTTAACTCTACAACCTAAATTTTCCTTTATAAAGAAATGGTGATAAACTGGCAGAGATGCAATTGTAATGGTTGAATCACTATCAGAAACTTGGTCCTTACATAAGCATGTGGTGTGGTCCCTCATTCATTGCTTCTAAATAAATAAACACAAGTGTACAAGAAACATTATAGATAGACTTTAGAAGGAAATGTGTGCCAGTTTCACCAAGTGGACGTTTGGTTAAACCCACGCCCTTTATACCTTCTGGTTCTAGGACCGAAACTGGCATTAGTGACGGAGGGAGTATAACATATCAATTTATGAGGTATTTCAAAATACCTTTCTTTTTATTTTATTTTTTTTTTACTGTTAATTTTTTTAATCTTGCTATCAATACAGTGGACAGCACGTACTCAAATAAATACACATTAAAATGAATATGGTGATTTAGATTCAAATTGAATTTGACTTAAAATATCTTTGTAACTAAATCATTAGGTTGTAACGACGACGATAAAGATAAATATTAAACTAACGGTATATTTTTTTAGGAAGAATAATTTTTTTTGTCAAGTCTTGATATAAATTTAAATTTGAATTGTATTGTTAAGAGTAAATTATACATTAAATGTTGGATCAAAATTGTTGGTTACTTGGTGATGCTAAGGACACATTTCTTTTGTTAGGTCCTTGGGTGGAAGGGGGTCGATTGTGCAACACTGACATGTTTAGTAGATTTTTTCGGCTACATCAATCATATTGTGCCATAAATTAATCAATTAATTTTTTTCATATCTCCAATAGTTCATCTCTAGCTAGTTCCAGCATAATCTTATGAACTCCATCATCTTTCCAGCTACAGTGCAACATTATAGACCAATCTTAAACCTGTAAATCAATGTGGAGTATGAATCTTTCGATAAAATGTTCGACCCACACAGTCTAATGATATTCAACATTTCATTTCTGGTGATATAGTTTAAAATCAAAGAAGGAACCTATCTATAGGACACTAAGTGAAAGAAGTGACCTTACCAATGTTTCATTGTAGCATCACTCACTGGAACAATTTAAAAGAGATTGTGGGGTAATTGTTTTTGCACACCCATAAAAACAAAAGAAACTGATCAATGTTTGATAAAAAATTAGTCTTTTTTACTTATAATTTGGGATAAAGAAAAAGAGTTTTTTATTTTTTTAAAAAATTTTTTTGGGAAGGAGGGAGTAGAGTACTATTATATTGCTTTTCTTAATTTGTATACTTAACAATAAACAACAATTAACCATTTGAGTCCTAACATTAACAATCTTTAGTTAGACTTTACTTACATTCCTATCGAACTCTGAATTATCAAAATCTCGTTTCTTGAGAACCGGAGGACTAAGACAAAATCAAACACACATTTAACAGTTTGAATCTTAACATTAACAACCATTCGTCAAACTTTATTTACATTTCAATCGAACTTTGAATTATCAAGACCTCTTTTCCGGAGAACCGAAGGATTCAGACAAAATCAAACACAAAGTTAACCGTGAAATAAATGGAACATCATTGCCAAGCTGTCAATACAACAATCAAAATTCCAATCAATAGAATACAAATTTTCCTTTTCTGTCAGGTACATTACAAGAAAAAGAAATAAACATTATGGAAGCATTCTACTCCCATTCCTATATACAAGCCAAAATTCTTATGAACAATTTCCATAAAATATGAATTCTACCTATCACTATCAGCATATGCCACCCCAGCTCCCAAAGTTGCTTGATCATTTTATAGAAGAATTGTTTAGTCCTCCTGTGGCCATATTTTGACTTAACTTTTTTTAATGCATTATCCTTTTTATGCTTATTTTTTTCTTACTTACACACCTCTTTGAAGCAAGTGTTATTTCCTGAGATGAACTATGTTTGTCACTCTCTCAATGAGGCGCTCCTTTGGGAAGTAGTCGAATATGATCGAAAGTTTGAAGCTGATATCTCTCTGTAATCCTTGCGAATGGCCCAAAGGATCTCAGCACATCTCTTCATGTTAGGCCTATTTTGTCTATGTGGAGCCAAGCACTGTAAAGCCAGTTCAAGTATCTTTTCTAAGGCCAAATTATTTGCTGAAGTTTGATCCAGTCTTGTGTCCAAGACCGAGATCGCGTTTCCGTCAATAAACCTCTTCATAGCCTGCACTTGTAGCAAAAAGAGTCACCTTAAAAATCAATCTTCTTAACTAAAATTTTGAATACAGTGGATTGGTAAAGTGAAACTATAAAGAGGACGTGCTAAACTTCAGAGCAAAACAACTGAATAGCGAAAAAATAAGTGAACACAATGGATTTGGAAGTTGCAATCATGGAGAGGAGGTGCTAAACTTCAGTGCAAAATGGAATATCAAATGCAGTTGTGTTATTTGAACCTCAAAATACATACACAGTATGTGACACCGTGTTTATCTCTATCTTACTTATTACCACATAAAACACACATTTCAAAAATACACACAAAACTAAAGGACACACAAATTATGATGTCAAAAAACAATTTTTTTATCATGTGGAAAAAATCTGATATAAATAGCAACTAGAACCTAAAGTAAATGCAAACAATCGAGAAGACAGATTTAACAAGGTTCAGCATTGTGCCTACATCCTCCGGAGCAGAGCAGCTAGGTCTCTTATTACTTATTATTCAGAATCAGATTACCTTGAAAATATATATACTACAATGCAGATTATAACATTACCGGCTTACTGTAAGCCTTCCACATATAAAAGCCATGCACAACAACAACTCAATAGCTGAAAAAATGAGTCAAAATAAGGAACCAATCCTTAACTAGAGCTTTGAACACAATGGATTGGGAAGGTACAATCATGTAGAGGAGGAGGAAAACTTCAGAACAAAATGGAATAACATACTATGAAAAACAACAGAAAAGATGATAAGAGTAATAAAATGATGGAAAACACTACTCACCCATTTTACTGTTATTCTCTCTTTGAGTTCAAATTTTGGTTCAATGGGCCGTCTTCCCGTGACAAGTTCAACAAGCAAAACACCGAACGAATAGACGTCACTCTTTTCGGTTAGTTGATAGGTTTTCAAGTATTCAGGATCCAAGTAGCCAGCTGTTCCCTTAACTTGGGTAGAGACATGTGTCATGCCAGAGTCACTGTCAGGTGCCTGTCTAGCAAAACCAAAGTCTGCAACCTTAGCTCGAAAATGCTCGGTGAGGAGAATGTTGGAAGATTTTATGTCTCTATGGATAATAGGATGATCTACAAAGCAAAATGCAGTATGCAATAACTATAAGATTCTGTTAACCATTATATATGTCCTTGGGGACAAACAAGTGAGTAATTTTCCATGACTGAAATGAGTTGCTTGATGAAAAAAAGAGTTATATACCCATATACACATGAAGATAGGTGAGAGCATGAGATACATCAATTGCAATGTCTAGGCGAGCAGCAAGGTCCAGAATGTTTCCATGAATGCCTGTAACGATCCTTTGATTTAGTAGGCACAAAAAGCCAATGCTTAAGCCTTAAGGCAAGAGCAAGGGTGGCAAACCACAAAAGAATCAAATAACTGAGAGGGCAGAAAAACTCACAATCTAAATGCTCTCTGAGGGTTCCATTAGGAACATACTCCACAACAACGATTCTTTCATCCCCTTGCTCCAAATATCCATAGAACTTTACCAAGTTCAAATGTTCAACCCTTGATAGTGTTTGGACCTCGCTCTGGAACTCTGTACCTAAATTTTTCTCGTGTAGACTCTGCAAGGAAAAGGTAATTAACCACAATAACATCTGGATGCTTACTGAATAATACTCTTGTTCTATGAAGCACAGACACTAACATTGGACACGACATTGGCACTTGACATCAGTAATAATTTGAGAAAATAATTTAACTTAATGTAATTTCATTTATTGGTGTCGATCACCAACACGTATTAGACACCAGACACACTTTCAATCAGAAATACAGTACTACGGAGCTCTCACTCTACATAAATGTGACACAAATGACAAAAGGAACAAGCTAAAATCAATTTTAACAACCTTCTTAGCACGCTTTACTGCAACAATAGTTCCATCCAAGAGTTTGGTCTTGTAGACGGCCCCAAAACCACCTTGACCAATCTTGAAAGAAGGAGAGAAATTTCTCGTGGCTTGGATGATTTCCTCCATTGTGTATTTGACAATGCCAGACTCATTCCCCTGGATTGTGTTGAATAAACCGATGTTTGTACCTCGGTTTGAGCCACGCCCTCTCTGACTACCAGCTCTTGAAGCATTTGATGCAACTAAAATATCAAAGAAAACAGTTTACTTCAATTCACATCACACCATTTGATAAGCATAAGATACTTTTACATACAACTATACTTCAAAATCTACAATTTTTCAGATGCATATATATACACATAAATTGATGCTAATAGTTTGGAAACAAAACAAAAAACTAGTAACCCAAATGCAATGCGTTGATGTTGAAATAAACAAATTCCTGGCCTGAGGAAGTGAATCTTAGTGTAAATATTTAACATATCCAACCTATCCAAACCAATTATATATTTTTTTGGTTTCCATGGGTTACTTTCACCATAGGTAATCTTATATGAAACGCGTCAAGTAAGTATTAAACGTGAGTAACTCTTCCGGTCAGGATTTAAATCTTGATTCGTCATATTGTGAGAGTTTCGTCCCAGACCCAACCCAACTCAGTTGGTTATCCAAAACATAAATAGTGTTGACTTGACAACAATTTTGAACATTTCTAACTTCTTGATTTAGATCCAACTTCAAAATTTTCAATTCAAATTATCTTTACAAAAAACAAAAAATAATAACTAATTTCACCAAATTATTATTCAAAAAAATAAAATAAAATAAAATTCAAAACAACTACCAGAAGTAGAAGTAGATTTGAATTCCTCAGAATCAACAACGCTCTTGGAATTGCTACTATCCGGCGGCGTGAAACAAGCAGCAAACAATCCAGCAACCGACATGGCGGCGGCAACAACCGGATTCCGGCTACTAGAAGAAGAGGAGGAGGTTGTTGACTGAACCGAGGTGCTGAAATCGGAAGAACGAGACATTCCATCCGGCGTGCTCCGGTTATGAACAAACGTTGTGGTCATTTTGTAGAGAGAGAAAGTGGCGGGTAGTTTTAGAGAGAGAAAGAAAGAAAGAGTGTGTTCGTCAAGTCAACTTAACTGTATGAATAATTAACAAGTTATGAATAACTAACTGTATGACTTGTTTTTGGTAATAAAATAATGTGGGTGACGTGACGCTATAATGCGCCGTGAAAGATAAGATTTGTTTGCAAGTTGTAACTTCAATTTCTATGTGGTTGCTTTGGAGAATAGTACGGTTTTGAATGATTGCATTTATTTTTCTCTACGTATGTATATCACTTGAATTGAATTAGTCATTTGAATGTTACAAAGTTCGATTTCAATACCAACATCAACCAAAGTTAGAGTAGGCTTCAAAATTTAAATACTTTCAAAAATGTTTGTTCTTCCGTATTAAAATATAAGCAAAAATAACATAAGTTAACATATTTTGAATCATATGATGATCAATTTTTGTTATATTTTAGAATGGATGAAGTACATTGAAGAGATACTCACATCAGCACGAATTAAAAAAATCCATTCAATAGATTTTTCCTTACATTTTAGGACTAATGTGATATTATTACAAGTATATAGATAAAAAAAAAATCCATTCAATAAGGGATTTATTTTAGCAACCATGAGGGATTTGTTTTCCATATCTTTCTTTCTAAAGGAAAATGTGCATATACACTCTGAGACGGGAGAACTTTTCTACCGGCACAACCTTAAATGAAAAACATTTGAGCACACACAATTAGAAAAAATCAATCACATTATTTTATTTTTTTATCTTTTAATTTTTCTCATCATTTTTTTTTAATGAAAATTTTTCTCATCTATGTATGCGCGTTTATGTATTATTTATTTGTGTTTGTAACCAATTAAGACTTTCTCATACTGTAATTAAAATATGACTAAGATCTTTGAAATCTAATATAAAATATCATAAAGAATAATATTTAGTCAAATAAAAACCATTCAAAGTAGTAAAAAAATACATATTATAATAAATATCAATGGTTTATGATCAAGAAAATAATTTTTGTGTTGTATATAATAACAAGGTAAAAACCAAGTTGATTGGGCTACAGTGGCAAGGAGCTCCTTCCAATGATGTGTTCGGGGAATACCGGGTTCGATTTTCATGGGGAACAACGTTTGACCAATGCGCATGCCTCTACGTATGAACCGGATTAATCGCTCACTTTTGGTGGGTTGGAAACTGGTGTGAAAGCAAAAATAATAATAATAAGTTAAATACTAATAAGTGTTTTTATAACACTTAAGGATACTTGTTAAGAAGTCTAAAGAAAAAATTTGCTTAAAAATGATACATTTAACATGTTGAATTCTTAACAAGAATCCTAAAGACACCTGTTAAGAAGACTTGAATAATAATCTTCTACTTATATGTGTTCGTTCAAATTTGCGGGATGGACATCAAAGTCTTTGTACAAAGTACTCATTATCATTCAAACTTACGGTAATTAACTATAAGGTCATACCTAAACCCATAAATATAAGTTTTTACTGTATCGATTGCAGATATTTTTGGTGTGCGTCAATCTGGTTGTCATCCCCAATTTGGAAGGATGCCCTTTTCCATGTGGTTCCCACAATATGTTAACATATTTGATATTGCAAACTGCTTTCCTTCCTGAAATTCTTTTTCTGCGCTATCAAACATAGGGTAAACGTGGAAAAGGCAACGATGACTCTTTCAAAGAGATGCATGAAGACCAACTTTTGAGATACAATAAAGAGATGTAATAATAGTGCCTATGAATTAATTTTTTGAATAAATATATTATTTTTGTTATATGTATCATTTCTTATATCTTATTGTTTTTTATTTTATTTAAACCCTTTGATTTTCAAGAGAAATAATCATTTATAATCCAAAGGTCAATAAAAAATAAGTAAAACTAACCGATTATTTGTTTCAAGTACTATGTATTTGAACTTTCGAACTCTCGATTTGTTCTATCCTAATTATTAACTATTTGATTTCAATTAATTAATTGTTTACTTAAGTTCAACATAAACTTTTTATACTTGGACAGAGATGTCCACTCTTTCTACTTTAAAATATGTTATAAACTTTTCATTCCCTTATATAATAATGTGTATATAGTTCAATTCAAAATATCCTCATTGCTATAACTAATACAACTATGTTTGACAAAAAAAAAAAACTATTTGAGGAAAGGTGATTGGAGAGGAAGATCCCACGAAAGGAAGCGAAGTGGAAGTGGGGGAAGAATATTATGTTGAATGTTGATCATACAAGTGTATGGATTAATAAATCCAAAGGATGAAATTATTCATACCCCATGAAACTATATCTCACTTATGCATGTAACCATTTCCTCAAGAAAAAAATATCCAACTAACTTTTACTTCCTTCAAAAACTATCTTTTGCTCAAAAAACTATCTTTTACTAAAATTAATCTTATTTTTACTGTCCCCTTAATATTTTTTAACCCTCCGATTTTTGGAAAAAGGGGTCATAGTAATCCGGAGTTTGGCTGTGAGGTAAAGATAACCTAACCAAAAATTGTTCCACCCATGAATTGAAATCGGGTTCTCCCGAATAATTCGTCTTTGATGAAACTCATTTATCACTTGACCTCAATTGTTTGGTTTTATTGTCTGGAAAACTTATTGTGGAAAACTTATTGTGGAAAACTTTCTCCGATCGAATCACTTTAAAAAGTTAATAATTTATACTATATATAAAAGAAAGTAGACCGTTTTGTGCTGGATTTTTCTCCTCTCAATTATACCCTAAGAAAATTTGACCATAAAAATATTATTTTATTGGTGTCATTCAAAATGATAAGAATTTGTATTATATTTGTTATTTCTTTTTAGAAGATATTATATTTGTTATATTGTTGGTATCATTAAAAAAGATAAGTATAATTTTATATAATATGAAAATAGAAAATATCTATTATCTATACATATGATTTTAATCAAAATCAAATTAGTTTTAATCAAAATTTCATAAAAATAGAGGACTCGTCGATCTTTTATGCAGCTCCTTTGGTTACTGTGTGTGTGGATTTTGTGGAACGAACGTAACAACAGGCTCTTCAATAACGTTCAAGTGACCATGAAAGAACTGTTGGAAAAGGTTAAACTTAATTCTTTGTGGTGGCTAAAGGCTAATAATGCCACTTTTGTTTTTGGTACTCAAAGATGGTGGTCGGACCCGTTACAATGTTTGGGTATCGACTGACCTTTATTTGTGGTTTTATACACTGACAACTTGTAATTTTGGAGTGACCTTTTGAGTACACCTTGTACTAAAGAGGACTCACTGCCGTTGTTTATATAATCCATTTTTTATTCTTCAAAAGAAAAATTCATAAAAATATCATTCATAATTTACACGCATTAATGCAATAAGAAGAGCGGACGTGCACGTCTAAACGCCGGTAAAAATAATAAATTTATTAATATATTTTTAATCTCAACCAAATACAGATGTAAATTTATATTAGTAAAACATATGACAAAATTAACATAACAGAAGGTAATGTGTATCTATGGTTTTTGCTCAATAGCAGAAGGTAGTGATTTTTTTAGGATGTTAGTTCAAACATAACATGATGTTAGACACATCTTTGAAGCAAAGCATTGGGTAATAATCCATGTTAGACACATGACGTTAACATTTACAAATTAATACCATTTTGTTCCTTCATTGGCCTAAGCAGCATGTTTAATGTAACATACATTTCTAAAGCATTAGGGTGTGATTTATCATCGGCTACAAATGAATGAATTTGGTTACCAATCTCAATCCAACTACAACCTGGAACTTTTCCATCACGTTTGTCTTCCATCGTTTTGCGAATTCTTTCCACATCATACCAATGCTTTTGAGAAGCGTAAATGTTCGACATCACTGCATAGTTTACACTCTTTTTTGGTTCAATGAAGAAGAGTTTTTCTGCAACCAATTTAGCCAGTTCCATATTTGAATGTAGTTTGCAAGATCCAATAAATGCTCCTAAGGTATCTGAATCAGCTTCAATTGGCATTGACCTCAAGATTTCAAAAGCTTCATCAATAAGACCATATCTTCCTAGAAGATCAACAAGACAAGTATAATGTTCTGAATCAGGAACAATCTGATATGCATTGGTCATCAATTTGAAGTAGTGAAGTCCCTTTGTCACTAGCCCACAATGAGCACAAGCCGAGAGAACGCCGAGAAAAGCGATTCGATCCGGTTTTATGCCATATGCTAGCATTTTCTCAAACATCTCAGTTGCTTTTTCGGCAAGACCATGGAATGCATATCCATATATCAATGAAGTCCATGTAACTAGATCAGGCTGTGAAGTTAATTCAAAGCATTTAAATGCACTAGTAATGCTACCACACTTTGAATAAGCACTAATCAAAGAATTGGCAACGGATAAAAAATCTTGACATGATAGTTTAACCGCAAAAGCATGCACTTGTAATGTTTCGGTAATGGCAGAAACATAGCCACACGAACTGATAATGCTAGAAATAGTAAGTTCATCGGGAAGAAACCCTTCACGGAGCATCTCTCTAAGAAGCTTCATAACCTCGTTACCATCACCGTGATTCCCACACCCAACAATCATGGTGGTCCATGCCACAACATTTCGAGTTGACATCTCATCGAATACACTTCGTGCATCGATAATATTTTCGCTTTTGGCATACATGTTGATCAATGCACTAGCCACTAAAACATCTGAATCAAATGATTGTTTCAGAACAAGACTATGAACTTGCTTTCCAAAATCATAATATTCCAAAGCATCATCACTTATCACACTAAGCAAGTTACTAAAAGTGAACTCATCCCCATTAGCAACATCCAACCGCATCAAATTGAATACGCGAAAAGCCTCTTCAGGTAAACTATTGAAGACATAACAAGAAACCATCACATTCCACATAACCACATCTCTACACGGGACATCACAAAAAACCCTTCTTGCATTCTCAACCAGACCACATTTTGCATATGAATCGACAAGAGCACAGCCAACAAAAGAATCCAAATCTAATCCAACTTTAACTGTAAAACAGTGCAACTGAATTCCCATTTCAGCATCACAAAACCGAGCACATAAACAAATCAAACCATTAAAAGTTATATAATCAGGAACCACCATTTCCAACAACATCCTTCTAAAATAAGAAAAACACAACTGCGTACCATTCAAGCCCTTTACACTGTCACATGATCCAACAATGCCGCGAATCATAATATTCCACGAAACAACATTTCTCAGAGGCAATTCCTCAAACAGTTTCTTTGCATCTTCAGTTTCTTGACATTTAAGATAAACACTCAAAATCTGGTTTTGTAAGGAAAGGACTTGACAAAATCCAAATTTTATCAAATGGCCATGTAACTGTTTTCCTTCTGGAAGATAGCCCTTTTTGGCTGAGATTTTGAGGGCATTGGAACAAAACAAATGAACAGTGTTAGGGTCCTTGAAATGGGTTTGATTTGAAATTGGCATAGAAGCTCTGAATCTGCTTGAGGAGTTCCATGGATGTGGTTGGTGGGAAGAGGAATAGAAGCATTCTATGAAGAATGAGAAAGGGGATGGAGGGAAAGGTAGCTGCTTTTTGAAATGGAGTTTGCAGAACATAAGATGGTTTAAATATTTGTAATTCCTCTTTTTGTTTTATTTCATGAATCACCGGCACAAATACACTAGCACGTCGACACCAATGATATATGATAATTTAAGAAGATGGCATAGTTAATTATGTGTCCATGTCAGAATACTCACACAAGTCTGACACGGGACACACCTTTGGAACCAAGTTTCAATAGAATCCAATCCGCATAGATGGGTTCCAAGAGGTCAAATGGAGGGGAGGGATGAACCATGCAATTGATGCTTGAGGCCGCATCTAACTTAACAAGAAAGTCAACACAATTATTGTCTTAATTTTGACAAAGACACTAGCTCTAATAATATTCTACCACCAAATAATTGGAATTATGCAAATAAATGGTCGCGATGGTTACATATGTGGTTGAGATAAACGGAAGTGTTAGACTCTCGCAATAATATATGAAACAAGATTTGAATTTCAGTTTAAAGAGGTATATGTATTTATTATCCAAAGGGGTATAGTGTATGAGGAAAACAATATAACTAGTATTGATACATTAATCGTTATCAACCATAATCACTTATTACAAAAGATAGAAATAGTGGAATGAGATAATAGACTAAAAAAATGTTAACATATGCTTCTTTGGTGTGAACTAGGTATTTACATGTGTAATTGTAGAAATTAATCTCTCCAATCAGATAGGATCGTAATAGATGACAAAACTTTCATTCAAAAGATTTAACATTGTTGCATTCTTAGAGATGAATTCAAATACAAAACATTGGTTAAGCACTTATGTTAAGGCACATATAAAGAAATTTAACAGAAAAATATTGTCTTTTTTTATCAAAAAATGTAGAAATATTATTTTAATGTTATTGGTGCGATTCCTTCAAAATATAAAATTATTTTTAAGAATAAATTTTCTATTTTTAATTTCAATATGTGTTCTTAGAACAAATGTTAGGAAGACACAGTAAATTATTGGCTTAATTGTAGTTTTAGCCCCCTAACTTTCCCAAAGTTGTGATTTTGGCCTCCTAAGAAAAAAAACTACAAAACAGCCCCCTAAGTTTTGCAACTGTAGCAGTTTTGACCCCCCAAGGCCAAAATAAAAAATAACACGTGGCACCTCACTTAGGGTGCCACGTCAGCGTAGACCGAGTCAATATCAGCCTCGGGGGCCAAAACTGTCACAGGTGCAAAACTTAGGGGGCTGTTTTGTAGTTTTTTTCTTAGGGGGCCAAAATCGCAACTTTGAGAAAGTTAGGGGACTAAAACTGCAATTAAGCTTAAATTATTCGAATATTATAAAAAAAATGGTTCCATCAAAATCAACAAAATTTATTCGTAGTTGTGATGATACATCAGTAAAAAATCATCAATTTACAACTTAAAAAAAGGATGGAGTACATTCTAACAAGTGTATAAAAATTAACCTCAAATAAAATTTGGTTACTTTGTGATTTCCCACCCCAAGAGTTAGTTACTTCTGCATCTTCACATCACATTCTTCTTCTCTACCAAACGTTACATTACATTATTATTCACCTGAGTGAGTGAACAACAGAGCAATTATTACATTACTCCTATTAAACTAAACTATTCCAGTTGACTTTTTTACACTCTCAAAAGCCAATACAAAACAAACGAGTGGGGCGTGTAATCAATTAAACGTTTCATTCTTCTTTACACATTCACAAATCACAACCCCTTTCGTGTAATCCATTTCCCATTTCCTCATTCTTCCTTAAAAAGTACATTTTTTCTTTTCTTTATTTCTTTTTCATAAGTAACTGTAGTAACCCTTTTTCACTGCATAGGTTAGGGTTTAATTATGCTCTCAATTTTTATTGATCAATTGGGTATTCCTTGTTAAAGTGTTTTTTTGCTGTGTCTTTTGATGATTTTTTCTTTATCTGGGTGTTTTTTTTCTTGCTGTCTTTTGATGAAAAATAAATCTTCTGTTGAAATTTGCATGATGGTTATTGTATTATGTAATTGGGATGATTCATGAATTTGGATTAAATATTGACTTACGGCTCTGTGAAGCACAGACAAAAACACTGACACATCAACACCGATAATAATTTGAGAAAATTGCATAATTGAATGTAATCACAAGTTGTCTTAGTGTCGGATACCGGACACACCTTAGATCAGAGGTGTCAGGTACACAGAGCTTAGAGCTGATTTAAGGAAATAAGACTTTTCTATTAAGGCTATATGCAATCTATTAAGGCACTTGACACGACACTGATACTTAGGCACTGTTAATAGTTTCAAGAAATAGGAGTAATTGAATGTAACCACACATGTCCATGTTTTGACCGACACGTATCGGACACTGGACAAGCTTTCATTCTGAACTTGGTGCTACATAGTAATGCAATTTGTTCATTTATTTATTAAATTGAAATGCTTGCTGCCTTGACTGTGTGATTAATCATTTCACTATGTTTGTTTGAATAATCTCAAGCTGTCTTTACTGCCATGGCTTTATAGGATATATTTAAGTCTGTTCTGGTGTGAAGTATATTGATAAAGTTCTCATTTTATACTTGTGATTGTAGAATAAATGTGTAAAGCCCGGGGGCTTCTGATCCACTTTTGGTCCTAAATAACAGAAGAGAATGAGAATGTGGGTGGTAGGTTTGATTAAATAACTGAAAAGAACTGCTTGAAGAATGGGAGGTTGCTGTTGTTCTGCCAGAAAAACTCATTTGCATGGAACTCCAGTGTATTACTATGTCAGTAAATTCTTATACTCTCTTATCTGATGTGTAGCCTATGTTGCATGTATATGGTAGCTAATAATCATCTATCTAGTAATGTTACTATTAGTTTATGTCTCAATGAAGCACTTGCACAAATATGGACACTGGACACGACACTGACTTATAGACATTTGTAAGAATTAGAGTGAAAATTATTGAATGTAATTGCGTGTATCGGTGTCTTACCGAACACGCCTTCAATCTATAGTGTCGGTGTTACATACTCATGATCTCTTTGACCATGCTGAATGAAAATAGATTTATGATGGAAGATGCTGCACATTGATTCAAATTGAATATTGTGTGTACTGTATTTTCCTTAAGTTTGATATATATCTGTTGATTCATGAGTCTGCTTGTGACCCAAAAATCAGAAAATAAAAAAAATAAAAAATTCCCTACTTTCATGATTGTCACACTCTAGTGTTTAGGTCGTGTAGTTGTATGTGTTAATGACTCTAGGTATCAAAATAGAGTTAATTTGCATATAAAGTCGTTTCTATGCAAATTTGTGTAGACATTGCATAGAATTGCAATTTTGAGGATGATTGGACCAGTTGAAACATAATGATTATATTTCCCCGGACATGCCTAAAATGACAGTGGTTCGTTTTATTTGAAAACATCCAAAGTGCAATTCCTGAATGTTAAAGCTAAGTAATGCACCAAAAACTGACCTCATAGTTATTGAGCTCACCTACTCAACATGACGGATGCATCTAACATCTCACTGTGAACCCTATGTAAAGGAGGTGAAAAATGCTTTAGTGAGTTTCAACCCCATTGCTCTAAGCATAAAGGAAGTCACGAACTAGAAAACATGAGAAAACTCATTGTTGCAAGTTTGCAAAAAACCTAACTGGCCAAAAAGATGTATGACCCAGCTGAAGAAGCTGAAAACTCGCTCTACTTAGCAAAATACAGCTCTGATGAGGGGAACCCAGTCTCACCATCTTTCGAACTTGCGATACTCTTTTTGTGTGCAAGAGTTGTGAAACTATCTTGTGATTTGTTTTGTCCATCAAATTTGCATTGTGATGCTTGTTTGTATCTGGTCTGGTAATAAGCTCATAAACTCCAAGAAAAAACTGGTCCATGGAAACATGATTTAGATTTAATTATTAAAAATGTTGAAGGTTAATTCAGTTTGGGAATCCAAAGTCACCATAATAATTCAAATTCAATTGAGTAAATCTGTTACTCCTGCAATCGTACTTTTTTACTTTCTAACAGTCCCTCTCATCTATATTTGGATGATTTTCCCCAGTTATGTTTACTTGTTGAAGGATTGTTCAAACTATTTTATAGCCAACTTGTTGTTAGAAGCTGTAAAAATAGTTTATATTGGTGACTAATCATGCTAACCAGATCTGACCTCTGTAATCTTTGATTTACAAAATTCACTATTTTCATATCATAGATGAAACTAAGATTTTTATCTGAACATTGTGGTTATTCCATTCAAACTTAGAATTCTAATGGCGTAAGTGGCTTGTCAGTGCCGTTGTGGTGAATAAAGAGATTTCAAAACTTTGGATGTAAAATATTATCTAAGCCTTAAAAATATGATTTTTTTTCCTGTAAATGCCAAGGTGAAACTCTGTTTGAGAACATGTTTTTCTAAAGAAATCATACTTTTATCACTGTTGCATTAATGTGTAAGGGTTGTCATTATGAACTTTAAATGCAGGCTTGCACAAGATTGATGCAATGGACTTCTCAAACCACGTTATTTTCTTTGTTTTTTTCTTGCTTCATATTTTCTCGTAAACCACTGAAATGAAAATGAACAGTTAAATTTGACAAATTAGAAGCTCACTCCTGGAAGGAGTCATCTAGAAAGACGATATTTGGAGTTGTCACTTAATTGAAAGATACAAAAGTTTCCTAAGTAATTATTGTTTGAACGAATGAGAGTAACAGAAGAAAGCTTAAAAATAAATGTTGTATACCCTTTTAACATTTGTCAAGTCGGTCTTATTTTATTGTTTATTTTAATTTCTTGTAATGACAAGAAACTGAAATAAAATCCTTAACTAGCTTCCTAATTGTATTGTAACTTATGTGGTTGGATTTGGCTTTTAGTTAATAGTATGCTGAGAAGAATGAGTAGAGGATAGCAACTTCATTGTCATGTTGCAATTTGCAAAGATTTCGTGGTGGCTTAAACAAATTTTTTAGAGATGGATTGTATTCTATTATAAAATTTATTATATCATTTTCCATAATATCTATGCTTTCTTCTCTCTCTCTTGCATGTAAAGAGAAACTTTTCAGCATTTTCCCAGCACATGTGTGTTTTCAGGGAATTTCAAATGTGAAGGTGGCTAAGTTATAGTTTAACATGATTGTTTTCATTTTTCTCTTCAAATTAAGTGCTTCTTGAAAAATAATTTGTCAACAGGTTTATTATTTTAGATGGCAGTTTATTTGTTATGAACATATTATATTGAAGTATGAAAAACTCTTTCAGTGCCCACCGATTTTAGAAGAGCACGATCCTTTGGCTTCTAATGACACTGCAAACGATTCTCTCACTGCTGGATTACTGGTAGGCTTGAACGTGGAAGAATCCACACCTGATACTTATCAGCCTCCTCCTGCACCTCTGCCTTATGATGTGGTCTTGGGAATTCCAGTGTCAACAAACTCTGAGTCAGGCAAAGACACAGTTAGTGGTAGTAGTTTTGAAACTTTAGTTACATGTGAAGATATTGAAGAATCTGACCTTAAAGCTCAAGCTAAATCTGCACCAACATCTCCAACCAAGGCAGAACTGTGGAAATCAAATGAACCTCATGCATTGATGATAGAAGAAGAGGACGGCTGTCCAATTTGCCTTGAAGGTGAGAAGAAATTATTTTTTAAACTTTGATTTTTTAAACAATTTGCGATTGTTTCATGATACACTATTGTTGTCGAATAGCAACTATAGCACCGCGCTATAGTGTTGTAGCATAGCAGAATTGGAACAGTCTGTTATTTTCGGTGACCCACTATTGAAAACATGCTTTGATGTGAGGGATAAGAACCTCTGTTGTCAATAGCGGCCGAACGCGGCGCGGAGCGGCCAAAAACAACAAAGCGCAACGCAGCGCACCAACGCGGAGCGTTTGGAGAAAGCGGATGAAGCGGGCGCAATTGCGGGCAAAAGCGGGCGCGATGCGGGTCAAAGCAGGAGCTTTTGACAACCCTGTGTAAAATACTAGATTTCCCTTCATTTAAAACCGTTTTAAGGGTCATTATTGTAATTTTCAAAACCCTAACTATTACTACTCTTCTCCACCAGAACCAAATACACAGCCACAAATTCAACTTCTTCATCGTACCAACAAAAAAAATCCATCTCCTCTTCTCATCATCTCAGAACCCATCTTTGTTCTCCTCTCTTCATCTCTTGATTTCAGAATTTGTTAATTTGTTAATTTGTCAATTTGTTAGTTGTTAATTTGTTAATTGGGAGGATGAACTTGTTAATTGTTAATGTTTTGCACTTTTGTTACTTTAAGCTTTAGAGGCTTAAAGTGTCGGTTTCCTTGAATTTTATTAGTATTTTTTACAAATATGTTTTATGTTTTGCTCAAGACTTGTGACTTTTATTTCAAATTAGGAATACTTCATGAATTTTGAGTAATGTTTAAGGAATTTTAGTTTTTTTTTTAACAGTATAGTATTTTAATATTAAATATATTAGTGTCCGCGTCACCGAAATAGCGCTATTTTTGGGGTGGCCGCGCCGCATTTCCGCTTTGACAACAGAGATAAGAACCAATAAGTTCTGACTCTCAGTGGAAACTATAATTTGAATTTGTTTTTAATGCAGAATATGATGTTGAGAATCCTAAAACTCTTTCAAAATGTGAACACCACTTTCACCTGGCTTGCATTCTTGAGTGGATGGAAAGAAGTGACTCTTGTCCTATATGTGATCAGGTTTGTCATTTTACATAAGTTTTTCTTGTTAACTGTACCATGGTTATCAAATAAAGATTCAAATCTGAATTGAAAGATCTCTTTTTTGAATTGCGAATCGAATCCTATTATGAATTGTAAGATTTATTACCAATGCAAATAAGTCATTTTTAAGTAAAAACAAGTGATGTAGCAAAATTATAAGTTGATATACCATATATGAACCTCCAAATAATTCAAGATTCATCTCATAAATCAAATGACTTAAGAAATGTGACTGGCTATGCAAAGTTTACACTGAGTCACTGACTATGCTAAGTTTAGATAGTGATTCATTAGAATGAATCAGGTTCATCATCCTGATTCGAGATGCAATTCATGTACGAAATAGATATACACTTGGGATTCGTACTGATTGAGTTCAGTTTTATATTGAATCGAGATACGACTTGCATGTATTGTATGATATTAATAACCGTGCACTGTACCAACTACCATGAAAAGAGGGTGTTTTATGGCTTCTTCTGTTGGCAAACAAAGTCCTGCTGTTTCTGTTAGATGTGAATTATTTGTTGTTGTTGACCATAAAATACAATTTGTCTGGCCATTTTTATTTTGTTTGTCCATTATGTTGAGCTATAATGAAATACTCCTTTTCCTCTTGTACAGGAGATGATATTTGTTCAAGAACTGGACTAGTTTGGTTATTTCAAAAGAAAAGCTTGCTAAATACATGAAGGATAACTGGTTTGATGATGGCACTGGTTCACTTTCAAATCTACGAAAAAAGAAATTAAAAAAAAGGTCTCTTTTAGTGGGCCAAATTCATTATGTATACAGTCTGTTGTAACAAAGGAGGTTTTTGATAAAATGCTCCACCACTTTGCATGTCTCAATAGTGAAAGAGTGCAACCTTTCTCAAGACAAAGAAATTCATATTCACAGAATGTTTATTTTTTTTATTTTCCACTTGTGTTGTTTTTCTGCTCTCCGTTTTCTTGTACAAATTGCTCACATTTATTTGTTTTTCTATGTTAATTATTTTTCTTCTGGGAAAAGAAATGTTTACTGGTCTTGTAAATAATGTCTGTTTTACATTTTGTTACACTCTCAATGTATATAGTCTGCTTGATATGTGCCATGGGTAATGACCATGTATGCATTTTTAACTTCTTTCTTGTCCATTATGCTTTCTTAGTTTCGACTTTTCTTCGGTGAGCAAGTGAACAATTTACTTGTACATTAAGTTAGTAATATCTACCATTCATGAATCATGAATAAATCAATTGTTGATGTTAAATGCACATTCGCAACAGATCATAGATATATTTGAATATCGAATGTTGATGGTCGGGATTATGTACTTCTCTTAACGTAAATTGTTCACTTTAGAGAAGCTAAACCCTATAGTTAAAGGGTTATTATGAACATTGTTAATGAATGTTAATTCTGCCAGTTTCCTGTTTGAAAGTGATCCCAAGATCTAAACATTCTAGTTGTTGTGTGCATGTGTGTACACAGTTTGGCTTAGTCTAAACTCCAAACTACATGTGACTCAGCGAATTAAACCAACGACACAATCAGTTCAAAAGATAGTATAGTACCATTAATATCTCCCTACCCTACTTTCTCTATTCAAACAGTGAGTGTCAAATCAAAGTCATACAATACAATATTTTCCTTTTATTCCCTTCTTAAATTCAGAGCCAAAGAATCATAGAAACGTTGCTCTTACGTTTCGTTTTTCTTCTTGGTTTGGGACTTCTCTTCTCTGCATTATGCCTTGGTTGACCAGATAACAAGGATCTCAAAAAAAAAATCATAAGTGATTAGTTTCTCAAAATTCTCTTACGATCATCAACAACAACTCTTAATTATTGACAAGGTCCACCCCGCTTTTGCATTCTATTTGTCAACAACCCTTCTCACATGACAGGTTGTACAGTAGGCCAACCCTTCACCAATCAAAACTAATTTTGGTACACTCCTTTCTTAAAACTAAACACACATCCACTCTAATTTGATTAATTTTGATATACTTTCGCCTTAATCTTAACTAATGGACCGACCTTCCGTTCTAAACAATAGTACAATTTAATCTTTTGTACTAGAAGAATATCTCAGATTTGAAAAGTTCAATAGGCTACAACCCTACAAGTTTGGGGACCTGGGATTTCAAATCAAGACAATATATGTCTGGTCCAGACATCAATATGAAACTTTTTGGCTCAGTAACAATTATGAAAATGAATAACAAATGGATTGGTCCAAGTTTAAAATTCGGTTGGATGGGGAAATCTCATCTTGCGTGTTAAACAGATTTTCTAATAAAGATTAGTCACCATTAAACGACAGTAAACAAATTGACCAGCTTAGGATGAACCAAATTGAGTCCTTCAAAAATCACTAATAGAAGCAGAAATATGGTTATGCAAATGAGATGGGATATTCATAACCTCCACCAAAGACAAGTCATAAATCCAATTATCGGTCCAAAACATGATATTAACCATTACCAATAATCAAGTGCTATTGACTCTTAGCAGTTGCAAAATGATGTTTTAGATCATGTCAAATAGAGAAAGGTATATCAAAATGATGTTTGATTATTAATTATGTAAGCAATATAGATACTTGACGTCATTGTTGATCTTGAAAAAAAAAATATACTCTGAAACTATTGTCTTATATTTTCACATTTGTACTGTTGATAATATTTTCACAATTGTCTTTATGAAATAAACTGTTTTATCGAGCAGTATCCACTGTCATAGTGTCATTTACGCGTTTCCTGGTAAAAGCTTTTGATTTTGTCTTCATTGATCTTTTTGGTCTGGTTTTAACATGCTTCTGGATTCTTTCATTTGTTTTTTTTATATTTTAATAATGGTCCATCACTTTGCATGCTTTTTTTTTCCTTCCTATTATAAATAAGTAAAGATATTTCGTTTTTATCAAAGAAATATTTTTTTTCTCTCATCGAAAATTCGAACCCTATATTTTAATTATTTTTCCATTTCCTGCGTTGAAAACAGATAACTTGTGATGAGTAGACTTAAGATCATTTGTCTGCCACCAGCCTACACCATCTCACTCTCCCTGTCTCTCTCCAACTTGTCATGTACCAAAATAACCCTCAACTTTTTGCTCCCTTTTTTTTCCTTTACATTTTCAATATTTTTTTTTTATAAAAATTCGATATTTCTTTGGGTGAGATTTTGTAGTTTTTTTTTAGGGAATTTTGTAGTTGTACTATGTATAGTATAAGTTTGTAAAAATAAACTTGTATAAGATACGACGTCTTATTTGTGTATTGTAAAATTAGTTATTAATACAATCATGATGGTTTAGTAAAAAAAAATGCAATCATGTTAATAATAATATATAATCATAAATGAAAATGTCATGCATTTTCCCTTTCAACTTTGTTTGAAAAGTCTTCGGTCTTCATGATTTATAAATACTCAAGTCTCATCAGATTAATTTAGGCAAAATATATGTTAATGTAAAACTAACTCGATGTCTCCACAAACTATTATGGTAGAAACTATTAAAACATCTCTAATAGAAGGTTCATCTTAACTAATGTTCTTGACCGAACATATTTTATATTCAGAAGAATTTAATTTATATGCACTGTCAATGTGAAAAGTCTTTTATACTATCATCCATTTATAATCATCAAATTATTAAAAACGTTTGACTTTAAGGCTGTGATTTATCAATAATGCAAAACTTTTTATTACAACAATAATGTAAGAAAAGAGCAATGAATCATATTGATGACATACCGATGAATCATTTCTTGTCTAATAGAGCAATGATCGTAGCTCCAAATTTGTTTGATGAGCTATTCTCTTTCAACTCTTCAACAGAGCTTTATGTCATATTGTTTTTAGTTTTTTCTAATCACGGTATATATAAAGAGTTTCTAATGTGTTTTAAGTTCTACTAATCTCCACAAAAAAATTTGTTGTGCGCATAAGATGATTCTATTGTCTGGACTCTGAATTTTCTCTTAAGAACAAAAAGTGTAGATCAACAAGACATTACCACTCAAATCAAGTAATCAATCATAAGCTAGTATTTATAATTTATATAGTATACATTTTAAAGTTCATGACGTTGCCAAGTCAATTAGCGAAAGTTTGTTTTGTAAAGTTGTTTATGTGAAGTCACCTCTAATCATCTATTAAATAAACTAACAGAGATATCATGTCAGCTTAATATAATAAGTAGATGATCCGAATCATCTAAGATAAGAGTATTGGCTATTAAGAAACAGCTAAATTTTATATCAAGATTTATTAGTTGTCAAACAAGCCAAAAATCAATAGTTTTGTACTCTTTCAAGGAATAAAAGAGATGGTGATCTTTTTTACATATTTTTTTATGAGGATTGATGTGGGAAATAGCTATCTCTTTGCACGATGACCATAATGGACCCTCAAGTTTCTTTTTCCCCAATTCAATTAGTTAATGAAGTTATGTTTTTTCAAAAGAGTGGTTTCATATCCTTTATATATATCATATGATGATTAAGTAATAAAGTCAAAAAGTATTTTAAGTGAATTTTTAAAAAACATTGAGTTGTTTTCATATCCTTTATTCAAAAGAATCATTTTTGCATTAATTTGGCCCCAAAAGTATCTCAAGTGAATTTTCAAATCCACGTGCGTAAAATTCATTAGTATAGAGTTTGGTTTGTACTAAAGTTGATTTAATACAAACTCACTTAAATTGATTGGATGACGTTGGTTGATCTTCTTAATATTTTATGTTAAAATAAAAAGTTCGATAAACTCTTTTTTTTAAGAAGTAAAAATGGTATATATTCACACAAACAGAGACGCCTCTTTAGCACAAGACGTATTAAAGAGGTCGCTCAAAGTACAGAATGTCTGTCAAATAATTACAAAATCAGGCATTAGCCCATACCCAAACAAGACAACAGGTTCGACCACCACTGCTGACAACCATACACAAAAGTGGCATTATTAGCCATCAACCACCAGTAGGAATTAAATTTAACCTTTTCCATAAGCTCTGTAATGAAAGTGTAAGAATTATTATATAGTTTGTTATTACGTTCATTCCAGACTAGCCAAACACAAAGGAACCAAAGTAACCGGAGAAATGATCGACGAGCCCTCAAGCCACCTAAGTAGTTAGTAAATTGGAAAAAGTGTGCATGGAGACTTTGCTGATCAACACTCGAAACACCAATCCAAAACAGAACCTGCTGCCAAAGGGATCCAAAAGTATCGCAATGAAGAAACATCAGCATTTTCGACCTGTCCACATCTCGCCGAATAAGAAATGTCCTCGGCAGATATTATGCCACGATTTAGTAAATTGATTTTTGTCGGCAACCTGTCACAAAGCAAACCCCAAGCTAAAACGAAAATCTTTAGGGGAACCTTAGTATGCCAAATCAGGTTCTCTAAAGCATCCAACGGAGAGGATTCATGAGAAATGAGCATCTGATAACCTGAACGCACTGAATAACCCCCCGCAATGTCGGGGGTGCCACTGCCAGTGATCTAAAACATTAGAATGCAAAGTAACATTAGAAAGTAAGATCCTACACTTTGCTACCAACTCCTCTTCCCACGTCCACAACCTCCTCCTCCCTGCCACACCTCACCCCCTCCTCCCAACCTAGAGAGAACATAGTTGCAACTGAAAGTGACTTATTCTCTGCTAGATCAAACAACCGACTAAAACGTTGACAAAGAGGAACCTCTCCTAACCACCGATCATACCAAAGGAAAGTATTTGCCCCATCCCCCACATTTTGCGACACCCTCCCCGAAAACCAACCCTCCCCCTCCTCACCTACGCAGTCCCTAATCTTAGCCACCTCCCTCCACCAATAAGAACCACTCCGGCCCCCAACCTCCCTGCCTCCTTAGCATACCTAACACGCTATACCAAAAACCTCCTCTATCAACTAACATCCTCCAACAACACTTT
>Ga0315915_1000550_pt1 | contig 39479 bp, 16 predicted proteins | sample MpolbnodulesMG_FD_207738 | JGI IMG/M metagenome (GOLD analysis project Ga0315915, IMG submission 207738) | Medicago polymorpha root nodule microbial communities from Los Angeles, California, United States - branched nodules | ecosystem: Host-associated > Plants > Roots > Nodule | place: USA...
TAAATGGTTAAAATAGCAGTGTTGTTTGCTTTAAATCTATATATAAAATTGAAAATAAATAGTGGTGTTTTTTGTTATATGTTTTACATATATACTTGTTAACAAAAAATAATAATAATTAAGACGTATATATTGAATACATTTAATTAAGTAGGATTGATTATCTAACTATTAACATAGCTTCTCCTTAAAAATAAAAATAAAAACCATGTTTTTAGACGTGCAAGTTTTATTAGATGCAAGTTGTAGCAACATACCTAATAGACTAATTGATATAAGGGCCAATTTAATGATGGGGGAGAGTGAAATTCAAATTCAAATATAGAAGTCAGAAAGTCACCAAGGCTAGTGGGAGAATGTCATTAATTACACTTGTAAAGGCTTCTTAAGAAAGCTAGGTTTAGTTGTTAAGGAGGGAATTAAGGAGTGTAATTAGGGTTAACTAATAGCTTAACCTTATAAGCTTTTAGAATAAGAAGATTTGAGATCGGAGGGAGTATTTATATCTCTTGCTACATGAAGCAAGTATAAATCATTCATTATCAATCTTCACATGAATCATCACATTTTATTTGTAAACCAACTTGAAAGGAGTTTCACATGTTGAAGAATGAGGGCTTGTATAATATGATAATAATATTTGATATAGTTCTTTGGCCTACGGACCATATGTTTCATCTAGTTTCTTTTTATCACAAATATGATTACTTTAGCGGTTGGCTATGCATGTTCATTTACTTTAGGGTCTTTGATAAGTGTCAAATTAAGTTATTTTCACCAGCACTCATCGAGTATAAAAAAAAAACCCAAATATTATGTAAATATAGTTATTATTACAAAGTAGGGCATAGAGCTATTACATTTTATTTCACACACATTTTTGTAAGTTTTCGACGTGATCACACTAGAACAAAACAATGTAATGCAAGTACACTTATTGGAAGCCAAGCCATAGCAACTCAAAGGCATTTTGGCATAGCCTAATTTGCTAGCCAAGCTTTTAGCATGTTGAGAGTGAGTGAAGACAAAGAAATCCAGGGAGAAATGCAAAAGTGTGTTCGCTGGGCGAGCAACAATTTGCCAGACGAAGGACAAAGGACATCTGATTTGTTTCCTCCAAAGAAGAAAGCTTGGTGCGCTAGGGGAGCATCACTTTCGCCTAGTGAACCTACACTTGCAGAAAGTCTATAAATAGGCAGTGTGATCTGAAATTTAGGTTATCACTTATAACACAATATATTTTAGAGAGAGAACCTAGAGATGGCAAGGTGACTACGCCACTGGAGAGATGGGATGCTAGGAAGCAAACTTGTTCATGGTTCTTCAGGGTCATTAAACTTTTATTTGTTAGTTATGCTTATCACGAGTAACTAAACTCTCTTTTATGTTGGGATTAGATTATATGTAAATAGTTAGGATTCTAATGTATTACTCTTAATTTTTCTGGTTATATATGATTTATGTATTCAATATAATCTTTGGTTTAATATGTTCTTAATGCTTTTGCAGACGAGCACTCTGCAAACGTTCTTTTGATTTAGTAAGTGCGAGAGATCGACTTGCTAGCTAAGGGATATGGTTTAAATCACGTGTATATGCTAATAACTAGAGATAGAGTTACACTTATATTCATGTATAACTATTCGCTCGTATGTCATTAAATCAATCGACTATTTTGCAATCGAGCATCGGAAGTCAATTAATTCAATGAATTTTGCATCGTTAACCATAGATGGGGACGTACCGTGAGGGATATGTTGAGTTATATTCGAAGCATAAAAAAATATACAATCAATTAAAAGAAACCATTTGATGAGAAGTTATCCTAGTCCAATTCCAGCACAACTTTCTATAACTTATCTTAACTTAGTTGTGATCCTACTAAGAAAACATTTTTACAAACCTTGATTTAGAATTTATGAGAATTTAAGAACGACAAAAACTAGGCATATTCTCTGTGGATCGATACATTTATGATTTATAATACGGGACTTGTACAATGTGTGCCGTTGTACGAGGATAAGTAAGTTTTTTTTTTTTTTATCAAATGGTGTCGTTCTTAGAGTTTGCGTCAAATTTGTTTTGATATTGCTTGTTTATGGGTTTTCTAAGTTTGTATATATTTTTCTCTGTCCTACTCATTTTGATAGGCAAAGCTAGTTCGCCCAACGCACAAGACTTGATTGGTCAATTTTTAGTCATAGGCAAACTTATATTTTTAGTCCTTTAACTAAATTTCAGGTAACAATTTAGTCATTTATCTTCTTTTTTTTCGTTTCAATTTTTCCCTTTTCGTCCATTTGTATATAGATTCTCAAGCTTACAATTCATGTTTTTATTCTCTCATGGTATCTCATTCTTCAAATGTATGATCTTTCTTTATGTTTGCATATAAATATTAGATTTGAAACTTGAAAATCCATATATAAATGGACCAAAAGGACAAATTTAAAATGAAAAAAAAGACAAAGGATCAAATTGTCATCTAGCAAACTAACATTGTTTTTTTTCCCTTAAGGAAGCAAACTAATATTAATGCAAAGTTAATATGCAATGTTGACATATCACCAATTTGGATAACATACTTTTTTTATAGAAATAATTTTAGGTGGATTGGATTCCATAAACTAACTAAATTTAGAGCATGCCACAAGATTCAACGAATGATGACAAATGTATATATAAACTACATATTAAAGATGTTATTACATCCGACAACAATAATTGATGTAAGATGAGTCAAATCTTTACAAACTGAATCAAATTTTATCGGTTGACATATTATAATTTTGAGGTGTAATTGCCAAATCTTACAATAAACTGTTTATGCTTACAATTTTAAAAACAACTTGCTTGCTTGCTTGATGAATTATTAAAGAATACCGACATCAAAGTGGACTGTTGTTTAAAAGTTAAGACTTAGCATAAGACTCAAGGTAAAGAAACCGACAATAGTGCAGTAAACTTGAATCCAAACACAACTTTTTCACACTCCCTAAAAAGGGGATTAAAAAGACATGGCCCAAACAATATTAGTAGTTTAATTTACTTTTTCTCTAACTTCTTTGATTCATTTCTCTCTCCGTAGCGATCCGAGTTGGTAACTCATCAAACTCGTTCGCCACGCCACTCTGACTCGGTGTTACAGGCGGCTATTTCTCATCTCGCCACGCCATCATTCTTCTGCACCCAATCCAGTATCTCGCGATTTTCATAACAACCACAAGAATCTCTTTCTTCACACACACTTCATCATTGATTTTCTTCCTCTGCGTTCAAATTTCATAGATTCTTCTACTTTCATAATCTTAACAACGATCTTCAAAAGCTAGATTCTGTTTTTTGAAGATCGTTGAACAATATCTAGGTTTTCGGTTGATCGATTGTTGAAGCAGGAGGAATTTGCGATCTGTGTTGTGGATGAGAGATTTAGAAAGAATGGTTAGCGGCAACTTATTTCATTCTAGAAAGAATTCGTGGCCTACTGAAGAGTATATCAATAAAACCACTTTACAATTGGTATGCTTTAATTGTTAACTAGCTTATGTTAATTATTTAGTTCACTAACAAATTCAATGGTTTAGTTGATCGGAATTTGCAGCTTGCAGTTTTTTTATTATTACGTTGATACTGAAGTTTTTGTGTGAAAAATTTGCATTTCCTTGTGACTAGGTAGTTACCATTGATCGAACAACTTGAATGTGTGAGGGGTTATCACCGTAGTGTTTGTCTGAATGTATCGAAATTTCGAACATATACTCAGGTGTCTCTTTTGTTAGTAATTTTTTATGGTCTAAATTGACCGAGGAAAAACTCATTCTGACTAACTAAAGACACATTTGAGGACTAAAATAACTAACAAAAGTGAAGGATGTGTTTGCAATTTTGATACATCCGTGGACTATAGTGACTGTGCCTCACACATTCAAGTTGTTCGAAATGACTATTTGCTCGAAGATAAAAGGAAGAAGAGAACAACGGTGAATGTGAAGTAGATAAAATTTGTAGCTCCTCATAATCTGTTTCTCTTTTACCTTTTTTGCAGTTTGATATTGATAATGCTGCTCCTCCTGAACAAGCTTGGAGAAGAAAATTAAACAGCCATGCCAATCTTCTTAAAGAATTTAGAGTAACTTTTATGGAAGCTATAAAGATGGCAAGTGGTTTCTATTTCTCCCTCTAGATAACAAGTTACAATAACGCAGATTTACTAGTTTAATATATTGGAATCCTTTGCATATGCTTATTAATTGATGTAGTTTGCTTTATGCCATTCTTTTTGTAATTTCGAATTCATGTCTCTCTGTCTTGTCTAACTCTATTGAAAATTGGAATTCCAGGTTCGATTAGGTATACGCATGTGGTCATATGTTAGGGAAGAGGCTTCTCATGGAAGGGTAAATTTCAGATTCTCCTCCATTCATCAGTCATCAATTTCTTTTGTGTGTGTTTTATTGTGATATAAATGAAGAGTTTATAAATTTGTATTGGATAAGTGTGTTGAAAGTAGAGATTGAAGATTTCAGTTTCTTCGCCTGAATTATGCAGAAAGCACCTATAGATCCTTTCACTCGAGAAAGTTGCAAGCCATCTGCATCTCAAGGGGTTCCACTTGGAGGGATGGGGTATGACATGGTCCAATTTAAAATTTCCAATTAATCACTTGACTGGTCACTCCTGCATACCATTCAAATGGTTAATTTTTTATTTTTTACAAATACATTTATCCTTGGCTTTTTGTAGAAAAAGTAAGCCTTTTCATTCTTCTTGTACTGGTTTGATGTGATTATCTACCTACGCAGGAGTGGCAGCATATCAAGAGGATTTAGAGGTGAATTCAGACAATGGCAAATCATTCCTGGTCTATGTGAACCATCACCTGTCATGGCCAACCAGTTCTCTGTAAGTCTCGTTTTTTCCATTTACTATCGACTTGCTATACACTTCTCTAATTGTATGACTTTACATTGACATATATCTTCTTAAATTGATACGAATGAGCGTATGCATAGTTCCTTGATTGTCTTATTATAATTTTACCAATGTGTTTAGAACGTATCTTGAAAACTGAATTATATAAAATGAAAATTATAATGTAATATAATTTTGCACATAGAATCGTATAAATGCATGTTAGGATTTTTTTAATGCCTTTGTAGATAGCAACTAATCTTTGCCCATAAGCTACCTAGAGAAGGTAAGGAAAAAGTTCAAAGAAACATTAAAATCCTCTCATCTGGGCAAAACAAAGGTTTTGTTGTTGGGCAGCAAATGCTGGGTCAATATTACAAATGAGTATTTTATTCTGGATTTTTTTGTGATGTCCAAGAACCTTGCAATTCTAATTAGCGTATAATGATAAAATTCTGAAATGCATTGTGTAAGAGGGTTACAGATCCCATCGTTGTTTGGAACAAATCTAAAAATTAGACAGACAATGGAGTCAGTGTTGTTATGGAAAAGGAAGTATGGATAGAAGTTAATCAGTTTTAATTCAATTGGATTTCGGTTGGTACTTTAGCTTCTGAACTCTATTACTATTGATGTTTCTACTTGGTGAGATAGTGCCCTGAGCTTTTACCCAACGAAGAAAAACAGAAGTGCAGAACTTAGCTTTTGGTTTCACTAGTTTTTACTTCATACATATATTTTGCTTCATAAATAGTGTTCACAAATACGATCAAGTCAAAATCATCTATGGGTCTATTTTCCTTATATTTATGAGGATTATTTTATAAGTTGGGGGAATGAGTGTTCACTTTTCGTAGAGGTAAAACCTATGATTTATTCCCCTGTAACCTGGAATGATACTTATTTACTGTTTATGGTCATTCATAACTGTGGCTTATATTCAGAATATCTAAGTTATTTAATCTACTTGCAGATTTTTGTAAGTAGAGAGGGAGGAAACAAAAGTTTTGCATCAGTTTTGGCTCCTGGTCAGCATGAAGGTGTAGGGTAAGAAAGAATAATTTTGGATAACAGTCTTTCTAAGGACTTTTTGGTTTAAGAAACATTTTGTTTTTTTATTTCCTGTTTTCACTTATTACAAAAACGTTACATTGTTTTCCCTCTCTTTCTTTTTCTTAAAGATTGGTACAATAACTGTTTTCACAGTTTCATGTGCATATATATTCAAGTATAGAAAAACAAGGCAGAATCAACGTTTTATTTTTGTAATTACGTATAAAATTAGGTAATGAAAACTAAAAAACATTTATTTGAACCAAACAGGCTCTAACATTCCTACAGTATCTTCATTTAATATATAGCCTTGCATATAGTTAATGAAATTCTCATTCACCATTTTATGCCACTGTTACTGCAAGTAAATTAGGTGATAATCAGTGGCAATTGCGCTCTTTCTGGTGAAAGGATAATCTTGGAACTTCTTGCCTGGAGAGTGCAAAATAATGGATGTGGTATAAAAATGTATAAGTTATCCGTGAGAAGTAGCTTGGTTCTAAGCCAAAATAAAAAGTTCAAGTAGTAAGGAATAAAATGGCTTCAATAGAAATTACTTTTTCATCTTGTCATTCTCTAATTCTGTTGGGGGATAAGATCATCTTGTGGTATCTATTTTATACTTTACCCGTGTCTTATATGAGGGAATATACCTTGCATATTTGGTGGGAGTTTGAGGGGATTTGTATTGTACTAATGAAGATTTCCATTTACGTAAAATTATATCCATTAAATGATAAAAACTAGATGGTTTATTCTCCTGTAATCTGAGTTCTGCTTGCCATGGCCGTTTTCCATGTATCTAGAAACTTATACATGGACTCATATTTTTCATGGTTTTTTGTATCAGAGCTTGCAGGAAAGCTGATGATCAGGGTATATCATCATGGGGATGGAATCTAAATGGCCAGCACTCAACTTACCATGCTTTGTTTCCAAGAGCTTGGACTGTTTATGATGGTATCTTCATTTTTTTAGTTCTTTTATTGCTAAATGTGTGTATCCTTATACATACCTGTGTGATAGAAGTTCCATATTCGTAGGTGAGCCAGACCCAGAACTAAAAATATCATGTCGGCAGATATCCCCTTTCATACCACATAATTACAGAGAAAGCAGTCTACCTGCTGCCGTTTTTGTCTATACGGTGTGTATTTTCTTCAACTAATGTTATTTAAATCCATCTGTCCGAAAATGGAATGGCTGATTCTGTTACTAATGTTTGCAGTGTTTTTAAAAATCTGTTTTATTATATTATTTTAAACAAAGTGCAGACTGGCAACTTCTGTTTAGCTTTCTAAATTGAAAACTGTGATTGGATGTTTCTCTTTATGTCAGAGTAGCACAGCTTCTACTATAGTTTCCTCCTTTATTGAACTGGCAACTCACTTATATATGTTTGTCCTTTCCTTTACATGAAAAATTGGGTTGGATGCATGGTATAAATGTGTTTTTGATTGTTACAAGTCACTTGCTTCAGTTGACATCAATTTCTGTGATCCTTTTGAGATGATATTGCGCAATCCTTCTCTCTTGCTCAATTATTAAATCGAGGCATGCCACATTTTTACAAACCCCTTTGGAAGACCAAAGCTCCCTCTATGGTTATGTCTTTTATTTGAGCTGCCATGTTTTATAGGACAAAACTTAGGTACAATTCCTTAGGTGCTTTTCGTATGATTCTTAACTAAAAATACAACTTTTTTGGAGATAACAAACTTTGAGAGAATTATGGATTTAAGGAAATCATGGTGAATTTAGTTAAGAACCATACGAAAAGCACGTAAGGAATTGTACCTAAGTTTTTTCCTTTATAGAATTCATTACAACGGCAATTTTGCTGGCTCGTAGGTTTACAAGTCTCTTTCTCCCTTGATATATGTATGGTGATTGTTGAGAATCATTTCTTTATTGTTTGTCATTGTTGGTGAATACTTGTTAGAATTGATTAACTATTCTTGTAATTCATACATGCACACCACCACCAAAGCCTTTTTCAATTAGGTTCGTAATTGATACTCTAAATTGTGTATATGCCTACCTATATGGTAAATTCATCCGCCGCATTCCATGTTAAGTTTCAGTATGTTTTGACATGAAGAAGCATAGATTGTCATGATTTTGAAGAGTTATACTTGTTTCTTTTGTAGTTGGTAAACACTGGTAAAGAAAGAGCTAAAGTCAGCCTTTTATTTACTTGGGCGGTAAGATATTATTTTTGTCTGAAGTATTAAATTTCATTTATCAGATATTTATAATTGGCATGGATGATTATTCATCAATATTAATCTTGTGCAGAATTCTATTGGTGGGAACTCTCACTTGTCAGGAGATCATGTGAACGAACCTTTCATGTACACTTTTTCTTCTAAAATCTGATATAACTTTGCATTATATGTAGAATATGCTTTAAGCTAACATTTTAATTCCTTTTTTATTTTTCATTCACAGAGCTGAAGATGGCGTCTCCGGCGTACTTCTATATCACAAGCAAGTTATCAAACCTTATAGCTATATATGACGGTTGGTTTGCAGATTTCTCTTTGTAGGTTATTTGCAAATGCTTAATAACTCATTGAGTTGAAGGTTCTGAAATTTCTAAAGGAGATCTTGCTTATCCTTATTAACTACCTGAACTTGATATAAACTAGAAAGATGCCTTTCCCCGGACTACTTTGGATTTGTGAGATTAACATCCCGCTTGTTTACGACCAATGATCCTGAGATCAGAAAAGCAGGCAAAATATTGTGGATGATTGAAACTTCAAAATGAGTTGTCGTTTAGGATCGAGTTTTGCGTGGTTTGTAAAAGGTTATGATATGGTGTTCTTAAGGTTTGTTTGATCCGCACTTTTAGGCATGGGATAGTAGACCGCTTGTTAAAAGTGACTACGGGAGAAGAAATAAAAGTTACAGACTGTGTAATTAGTTAATAAAGGGGTAGCTTTTGTAAATAGGAATTGATAGTAGAGAATGTGTGTGGTAGAGGATGTGGAACAGAGACAATACTAGATATTGAGATTGGGTTTAGGTTACAAAAACTGTTGGGAAAAAGATTAGAAGCGTTACAGCCTGAATAAATGAAGCATGGTCAGCATAGAACGACCCCAGTGTATGAAGGAAGTGGTGTGCCAGACACTGGTTCAGCTGGTCCAAGGAGGCACAGACTAGAATGACCATGACGCAGTCTTGAAATTCCTATTTTTGATGGGGATGGCACGATAGGGTGGATTGGAATGGTCAAAAGATATATTCGATTATAGGGGGTTCCCGAAGGAGAAAAATTGGAGGTAGCCCTGATAGAGTTGAGGGTAGGCTTTACCACGGTACAAATGGTGAAAGTCTTGCATCGGGATTCAATTATGATAAGATTCAAGAGCACCATGGTCAGGAGATTCCAGTGAATGTTGATTCGAAACCCCATCCATATGTTGTTAGCTTGAAATAGGATGGGAGAGTGATGTTGTGTAGAGAGTAGAGATAGAGACCGTATAAATCTTCTCAGGTCCGGTCAAGATTGCAGACTAGAGCTATCTGAAAGGAATATTATGAAGGGGCAGACTAATATTGTAAATAGATACCTGGAGGATCATCTGCATCGCTTTACATGGGAGAAATCAAAATATTGCCCCCATGGTTATGAGGGATATATTTTCTCCCAGTAGCGCGACGAAATATTCAACAAAAATCAAAATGCTTAAACTTATTGAGTAAAGCTGTTATTTTATGTGAAAAATCGTAAACTCTTTTTTCGTATCTATGCAAACATGTGCGTTGTGTGCTGCGTAGACATCTGTTTTGGACAATAATCAATCATAACTAGAAACACAAAATATGTGACTAATATTCATCCACAAGTGTATAATGAGATATCTATTCTAGATTGATATATTTGATTTTGCAATCTGAATTGCGTAGATAATCCAACTTATTAAGTTGATAAAGAAAGTGATTTGATAAAAATATTATACTGACCCTTTGCACTCTTCTTTCTAATATAATCCTCTTTTTGAAGCTATGGGGTGATCATCTTCATTCGAATAAATGACAACACTTGAGTTTCTTTCTTTAGTATTCCTAGAATTAACATTTCTATTAGGAAAAACAATCTTGTTAAAATAGCAATGGAGAAAGTGTAACTGAGGCAATTGTCCTGAAATAGATGAAAACGAACATACAATTCGGAAATAGTTTGTTTTAACTTTAGGTTATCTTTTTGGTTAAGGATTTATCAATAATCTTTTTAAAGAATTAAGGAACCCCCTTCGATGGTGCTCATTTTAGTTTGTATGTATGTACATATACAGTTTGTATATATTTGAAATTGGATTTCCTGTCTTCAAATTGCTCTTTAGATGATGATTTTGGTGGATATATTCTTAAGGTCATTGAATATTTCAGGACAGCGAAAGACAACCCTCCTGTTACTTTTTCTATTGCTGCATGTGAAACACAGAATGTTAGTGTTTCTGTTTTGCCATGTTTTGGGCTGTCCGACCGAAGTAGCATAACAGCAAAAGGAGTGTGGACTAAAATGGTGAAGGTACTGGTTACTTGTGTTTTTGTGGTTTCTAGATGATATTTATATTGATCTATGTCCATCATCTCCTTCCAATTTTTTTTAGTATGAAAAGTATACAGGGTTGGTTCTAATTGAAATTCTTGTATATTAAGGATGGGCAATTTGATCGGGAAAATTTCTCTTCTGGACCCAGCATGCCCTCATCACCTGGAGAGACACTATGTGCTGCTGTTTCAGCTTCCGCATGGGTGGAACCCCATGGAAAATGTACTGTTGCATTTAGTCTTGCATGGTCATCTCCGAAAGTGAAGTTTGTGAAAGGCAGCACTTTCAACAGGTAACCATTGTTATGTGCTAATATTTTGGGTGGTTAATATTTATCCCTGGACGACTTTTCTATATCTTGAATAGAAAAGACATATCTTCTGCATGTAATTTAAAATGTGGTTTAACTACTATATCTAAAGTGGCACAGATTGCATTTGGTCTTTGAGGAAATTCCAATGCTGTTTTCATTTTGTTAGTAGTAGAGCAGCTGTGCCTTTGTATATGGAATTGTTAGATGAAACTTGAAAGGTTGCATGACATGCAGCATATATACCTACAACCCAATGCTTCTTTTCTCCTTTTTTTTTCTTTTTTTTTTCCGCTCTATCAAATCAAATTCGTTCAATTCTTTTCTTGCAGGAGATATACAAAATTTTATGGGACTTCTGAGAGAGCTGCAGTGCACCTGGCTCATGATGCATTGACACGTATGTTTCTAATTTGAATTAAAATTTATATTCTTCAGGCCTGTGGTTGTTTGTTCATTACTCTTATAATGACCACATAAGAAAAGATATGAATTGTTCTGAAGTGATTTGAAACCTTTATCTGTAGCATTTAAAAATCATACTATGTTCTGATTCGAAACAGATTATACACGGTGGGAAGAAGAGATTGCGAAATGGCAGGATCCTATTCTTAAGGATGAGAAGCTACCAGAATGGTAATTCTTAGTTTAACTATCAGAGTATTTTTTAAATCATCACCAGTTTTTTTTTTGTGTTACACATACAGGTCATTCCCAGTTAATTTATTATTTTAGGATCAAATTAAAGCAAAACATAGTTTTTTATCTGATCTTTAGCAGCTTCTTTTTTTTTTGTTGCTGGGAATTGCATTTTGATCTTGTTAGAGAACTTCACTTGTATTCTATAGATAGCATATGTTACATTTTATACGAAGATTTTCCATACAGATTTCATTATATTCATCAATATCAAATGTTTTTATAAAACATTCCAACAAATGTTTCTACCGTTTATATGAGTATGCATGCTCTTTTTTATCCTTTCCTGTTTGTAAAGATAGGTAATTCAACAACAATGAAAAAGTCTCTTTCCAACTCTGTTGAGTCAGCTGCATGGATTAAAGACACCATTGTGTTTCTTAAACTAACTTTTAAGAAATATCTTTGAATGGTTTTTCTTAGAGTTCTCTTATATTTTGCTTTACATCTATTTATCGAGCTATCTTCTATATATTTAGTCCTTCTTACATTGGCTTTTGTTGGTTAGGAGAAAATAGATGACGTATTTAAGATTTCTTTTTACAGGTACAAGTTTACATTATTTAACGAACTCTACTTTCTTGTTGCTGGAGGAACAATTTGGATAGGTAAGTATGAATATAAACTTATTGCATTGTAGTTTAATTTTGAATGAATGTTTGTTTTATCATATCAGGTGTTTGTTGCCAATTTAGTCTTTTGAAAATCATTAATTCTGCTTTGATCCTTCTGCCAGACTCTACTTTGCTATCTTCAAATATGAGAAATAATAGCCAGGATCAGCTAAAAGAGTCAGAAAATGCAGTAGTCCGAATAACTGAAGCTAAAGTGGACTGTAGAAAAAGGGAAGTTGTTGAGTGTACCACAGATAATTCCTATGATTCTACTGCTCCTAGGGGACATAGTCACTTGGATGAAAAACATAATAGAGATATATCCCATGAAAATGGAACCGTGAATACTCTCAGAAAAGGAAACTCTGCTAACACTCTGCATCCTTCAACAATGAAGAATCTACAACATGATGATGATAATGATGATGGTGGAAGGTTCTTGTACTTGGAAGGTGTGGAATATGTCATGTGGTGCACATATGATGTGCACTTCTATGCTTCATTTGCGCTTCTTATGCTCTTTCCTCGTATTGAATTAAATATACAACGTGATTTTGCTCAAGCCGTCCTGTGCGAAGATGGAAGGAGAGTAAAGTTTCTGGCAGAGGGAAACTGGGGAACTCGTAAGGTTTATGGGGCTGTCCCACATGATTTGGGGACACATGATCCATGGCATGAAATGAATGCTTATAACATTCATGATACTAGTAAGTGGAAAGACCTGAACCCAAAATTTGTACTTCAGGTGTATCGAGATTTTTCTGCAACAGGTGATTTACAATTTGGTGTCGATGTGTGGCCTGCTGTCCGAGCTGCAATGGAGTACATGGAGCAATTCGATAGAGATGCTGATGGTCTTATTGAGAATGATGGTTTCCCTGATCAAACATATGATACATGGACTGTCCATGGTGTGAGTGCTTACTGTGGTGGTCTTTGGCTTGCTGCTCTTCAAGCTGCAGCTGCAATGGCCATTCAACTAGGTGACAGAGATTTTGCGGAAACATGCAAAAGGAAGTTTCTGAAGGCTAAGCCAGTATATGAACAAAAGCTGTGGAATGGTTCTTATTTTAACTATGACAGTGGATCAAGTAGTAACAGTAAATCCATTCAAGCCGATCAATTGGCTGGGCAATGGTATACAGCATCCTCTGGGCTTCCCTCTCTTTTTGATGATCTCAAGATCAGAAGTTCCCTCCGGAAGGTTTTTGATTTCAATGTGATGAAAGTTAAAGGCGGCAGAATGGGTGCTGTAAATGGCATGCATCCCAACGGTAAGGTGGATGAAACCTGTATGCAGTCTCGAGAGATATGGGCAGGTGTGACCTATGGTGTTGCTGCAACAATGATACTTGCAGGAATGGAAGAAGAAGCCTTCACAACTGCTGAGGGTATATTTCTAGCAGGCTGGTCAGAAGATGGATACGGGTAACTTCTTACATCCCCTGCCATCAGTGATTGTTTGTGTTTCACCTGCATTTTTCTTTCTTTCTTGTGCATGTGTAGGAGGGAGGATTTCTAGAGGTCTTCAAAAACTACTCCTACACTAATGATTATTTGTCAATATTACAAAATATGCTTCATTAGATTAGTGTGCTTCATGCATATCATGCTAGTGTGCTTTATGCATATCATGCTTTTGCCCGTCTGTTTCTCAAAGTCAACGGTAGCATTTTTCTCACCCAATATATTTCAATTATTTGGTTGCAAATTTATTATTTAACACGGTGATGATTTTTATTCAAATGATTGGATTGATGAAAATCACATTCTGCGAGTTCTTGACTACTGTAATTTTTTAGTCTTTACATTTTATGCAGTTATTCTTTCTCTATCAAGAAATTAATCCTTTCTCCCATAACAGATACTGGTTTCAGACTCCAGAGGCATTTACAATTGACGGGCACTATCGGTCCCTCATATATATGAGGCCACTATCAATTTGGGGCATGCAATATGCATTAGCTATGCCAAAGGCAGTACTTGAGGCCCCTAAAATTAACTTCATGGACAGAATCCACCTATCTCCTGTTAGTGGAGGATTACATAAAGAAACAGGTGTGAAAAAGATTGCAACGAAAACAAAATGCTTTAGCAGTTCTGTGTTTAATTGTGCTTGCTGATTGTTAACATGTAAGCACATGAAAATTTTGTATAGGTAACCTCTTCACACTGTTACTAACCCAATACTCTCGTAGAGAAGCTGTTAAAAATGGTGGTCATCAGTTGTAACTTGTAATAACATATAGCATGTAAGTTCAAAGTTCAATGATTGTAGATACATTTTACTGTAACTGTATATTCTTATTTATTGAAGTTCCCAAATCCCGAGATATATTCTAAATTCATCCGATGATGAATCACAACATTATTGAAACTCAAATGAATATGGTGATTATCATGAATTAATTATTTCAGAAGGTTATAGTTTTCAAATTCTTTCACTCGAGGGTCCTTTCGGCTTAAGCATGAAGCAGATGCCTTGTTATTTCATGTTGAATTTCAATTTCTAGTTGACAGAGATGGCAAAGATTGGAATCCAGATTATTTGAACATCGAAACTTTCTTTCATGAATGTAGGATTTTAAAGTATAGCATTTGACAAGAAATTCATACGTAAGTATAACTAGAACATGTTATAGCCATAATCATTAATTTTAATGCTAACAAGTGCCCTTGGGCATTTGCCAAAAGTGAGGCTACTTTCAAAACATAAACTGATATAATCTTAGTTATGACAACAAACTCTCTTTTCCAAATGGCTGTTTTAGTATACTTATAATTGCGTTTGGCCACATTCATTTTGGAGGAAAGTAAATGAATCATTCAACCTGCTTTCATTTCCTGGTAGTTTCACTTCGCTTGTAAGCTCCAAAACCTGAACCTCTAAGAATATCAAATTTCTATTTCCCAGTTATGTTTATCAGTTAACATACTGTACTCTTTTTTTTAATAATTGCTCTATTGTTCACTCAATTGTAGCTTTGAATTACAACTCTTTCTGCACAATCAAAAACAGAAAGTAATAAATAAACTAATATAAATATACAAGATTTTGAGATACATCGATATTGACGAATAGATACCTGTATGAAACGATGAAGAAACATATGTCATGCCTACACCATCGTTTTCCCTCGACACAAATCACAAGTTATATGCCCTAGGCCTTCACAATATGGGCATTTTGTATCCTCGCCCACCCATTCCATAAACTGCATCACAGATCTCATTTGTAAACTCAAAAGCTTATGCAACACAAAAGAGTAACTACGAAAGTTAATTTTCATAAAAAGCACAATTATCCCTTACTTGAGGTTCAATATTTGGCTCACCAGATCCATCGCATTCTGCAATTAAAGAAACGGAAGTTGACTTGAGACTTGAGATATACGGAAGATTTCCAAAGTTGATATCATACATAATATATTTAGGAGACCAGTATAATAAAGATGCTGAGCTCTCAGAATCTGCCTATATGATTTTCCATGTAATGGTCACTATTTATGAAGACCTAAATGTGAGGATAAACCACCTCAACTCTCGCTGCTTCATTGGAGTCATTGGGCCATGCCTGCTCTTATGAATACTACTATCACTATCATGATTCTGATTCCCGAATTCAAATAACTAAACTCTAACCATTATCACACTGTTGATTTTCTAATGGTCTACAAATCAAATCTCTAAAGCCAATTTGAGTGGATTGACCTACGTTCACATGGTTTTTTTCTCGAGGTATTCAAATAACTCGGATGAATTGGGATTAGGAGAGGCTTGTCAACAAGATGACATTGTGAGGAAAAATAAACAGACTTCACAAAAATTAAGAGTATGAGAAGCTCCAGTTGGAGGAACAAAACAACCTAGAGAAAAGGTATACTCTCAAAAAATACATTTCACTTTTCAAGAATTGATTTCCTTTACCGGCAGGGCCGTTCCAATAAAATTGGAGGGTCGGCTCTAATATTAAAAATGGCCCCTAATAAAAATAATTAATGATAATTTAAATAATTGCAAATTAACAATAAGCATTATTTTGATTTAAAAAAAAAATTGTTTTTGTTGAATTTTTGTTGTTGATAGATGTGTGGGTTTGGCCTAAATTGTCCATTTACTCTTTACTTTTGTCAAATAATAAGTGTTTGATTTAGACCTACATAACAAAAGAAAATATTATCCTACATCCCAACAATTATACTCATACCCCTATAAATAATTGAGGCCCCCATAAATTGGAGGCTCGGCTCCGTAGAGCTCCTTGCGCATGGCAAGGAACGGCCCTGCTTACCGGAGCTTATATATTGAACTAAAAGTGAAAACAACGGGGACAATTACATACCTGTACACAACAAGATACCTTGCCCAGAACATTGAAGGCATTTCATTGTTCCGTCCTTGTTCTTGCCCCTATCAACTCTAACCTTCGTCGAAAGTCTTGATGGTTCTTCCCACCGATTTTCCCCGAGGAGGAAAACTCTTGGATGGGATGCTTCTGTTTCTTGGTCAACTTCTCCCACGACTTTTTGCTGAACCTCTGAAATTTCTGTCACAGAAGCAACTGCAGCTCCATTTTCAACTTCCTAGAACTCACAGATTGATAAAGAATCAAATACAAATGGTTCATATCTTGTCTCTTCATTGTTTTAGAACTACAAAATCTACTACTCCTAGGCTTGCACCTAAAAGCTTAAACTTTTAGGATAGTGAGTCCTTGATAACTGTCAAATAATGAAAACAAATTTGTGCTCTATCAAAATTAAAATTTATGTTCTATAAAATCTAAAAGATTTTTTTTTCATATGTTGAGGTCTTGCATATATTTTGTGTTCCTTGTTCAGATTTCCATCAAGACTAATCCCTTAGAGACATGGCATCTATCATCTATGAAACACTAACAAGACATGGACATCTGACACGATACCAACGTGTAGATACTAATAAGAATTTAAGAAAATATAAGTGATTCAATGTGACCACATGTGCTGGTGTTGTGTAGGTGATGGACACTAACGTGTGTCAGACACCAAACATGTATTCAATGTAAAGTGTTGTTGCTACATAGCATGGGATTAATACTACTACTGTTTTTCAGACGACATATTTAAGAGTAACTACAAAAATCTGGTTGCATGTTCTCCGTACTCAAGAGCAAAAAGTACAACTTATATAACAAACATACCTTCGGTAAAACAGTAGCAGATTTTTTGGTTTCATTTACACTATCTATATCCGTAGTCCTTATATCCAAATATAGCCTCTCAAGAAGTTTAGATGTCATGATCCCGTCTTCAGGGAAACCCAATGAAGACTGTTAAACAATATAATATAACCATCAAAATCATCACAATTAAAAACTCCAAAAATAGCATTGCATATAGAAAACGCTATAATAGTACTACAGAGTGCATGCTTGGACTGATGATGGCGTTGGCAGAACCACGGTAAGTCAGCCTGATTTTGACAAAAACTACACTTTGTTGAACTCACCGTCAATCCAAACATACAGTGAAATAATCAGTTTGTAACATAAATAAATCCAAGATAATTATTGTTCTCTTCACAGTTCACATCAAAGCTTCATAAATTATTCAAAAACAAAGACTAACTTGCCAAGTCTTCACAGCACGCTCGGTTCCGCTTGAGAAGCTGGAGAATTCCATGTCTTCCTCCCCCGAGTAAAACCCCAATTTTAGCAATGCTTCCTGTTGTAGCAAAAAAATAACATTTCACAGTGCATCAACTACTACAGAATCATAAACACAAATCAAAACATATCAATTCAATTAGACTGTATAATTATTTATAATTAACAAAAGCGGAAATCGAACCTGCAACTTTCGAACCTCTTCTCCTTCAGAACCTGTTCGCAAAACGGTCCTCTTTTCAATTGTAGCAGCAGGTTTCTCAACAACCACAATCTCCTTTACATGTTCAACAGATTCCTTCTCCACTTCCACTTCCACTTCCACTTCATCTTCCTTTTCCTCCTCAAGCACTAACCTCCTCTGACTGGAACCACTCTCAAGAACCAAATTCTTATCCTTCAACACCTGCAACAACGGCGCAACCGCATCGGAAACCGAGGTAGACGAAGATGAAGATTGAATTTGAAGTTTAAGTTCGGAAATCTCTCTGAGAAGCTCATCGCGTTCACGATTCCATCGATTCTCCTCGCGAATCCACCGTTGCTCCTCGCGAAGCCAACGCTGCTCTTCGCGGAGCCAGCGGTGTTCTTCACGATCGGGAATGGAGCAGTGAGAGATTAATGATTTGAATTTATAGGAGGGAAAATGAGGTTTGAGAAATGGGAGGGTTTTGGTGGGGAAGGAGAGTGTGGAATTCACACTTACAGTGACGGTTATGGGAATGGTAGTAGGTGTAGAGAAAGACATTGTGAAACAGCGGGAATTGGAGAAAAGAAGCCATGAGATTGTGGATATTTCCGTATTCTTACAAAGATATTTTTGCTAGATGCTTATCTTCCCAGTCACTAGCACTTGAGAAAATTAAAATTAAATTTTTAGTATTAGTATTAGATTGATTTAGTACCAAGTAGCGGGAAATCAACTGGATTACCGATAGATTAATTAATAAAAAAATTGTTCTAATTACTTCATCCATCTTATAATCTTGTATTTACACCTAAATATACTTATTTTGTTGGTTGACCTCGAAATATAGGTGATCGAACTTTAGGCGAGGAAACCTCTCATCTAATGGAGGGTTAGGTAAATAGTGACGTAGGTGGGCAAAGAAAAATGGTTCTTTCTCGAGTCCATTGTCTGAGTCTCTAGGTCGTGAAGACCTCACACTTAACAAAACTCATTTTTCATGTTCGTAGCACCACTGAATGTAAATCGGGACGAGTGAAGAATGATTTTTTTAGCAGAGTTGCGCATCAAAGACTATGTCAATGGATCATATCATGGAGAATAAAACTCAGAGTTGAACATGAGACACCATAATCCCTTCAACATGAGAAAGTTACGCAATAATCCACAATGGGTAAAAAGGAACCAAGATATGGCAATCATTGTTAATAAAAGTCAACCAATTACTGCATTGGTGACGCCTCACCATGTTCACCCACTTCATATACAAAAAAAAAAATACATTCTACTCCTTATTCTCCACATAGTATTTTTGTCACGACTAACTCTGGAGCATCTACCGGTGAATTAAACTTTCTTAATTTGGAGTTTGTTTATTTTTTTTCTTTGTTGTGTAGGAGAGGATAAACATAAACATTTCTCAATGCCCTTGTATGAAGACAGTGTAAAGGTGCAATGTGTGTGCACACACATATATCAGCCTAGCAAATGAGTTAAAACTTAGATAAAATAGCAAATATATCAATTAATGCATGCGTGCACACACACACGTGTTTTTGTGCAAGTTTATGTTGTATATGAAGGTGAGAAAAACACAAGAAAGGGGGTTGAATTGTGTTAGCTTTTTCTTCTTTTCTCGTACTGAAGTCACTGATCAGAAGCAGATAGAGTTCAGCTTCTGAAGTGATAATCAGAATCTAGTTGCAGCGGATAAAACAGAGAGAGAGAGAGAGAGAGAAGAAAGACACAAAGCAATTATACAGGTTCCTTCCACAAACCGGAAGTAGTCCTGTCCCCCTTGCACTTCCAAGGAGAGTTCACTAAGAATATAATATCTGATTACAACTGCTCAATGGTACAACTAGCACGAGACTTCAAATTACTCAAGCACAACTACAAGAGATTTCCTATGCTCCTGAACACAGTCAAGAGACTTCCAATACTCAAGCACAACTGCAAGAGACTTCTATTCAAACATAATTACAAAGAAATATGTTTGAAGTTGAACACTTGATATACAATCAGTGGTGTTCACAATACAAATCAGATACAGACTCTTTAAGACTCTAGAACTTTTAAGATATGAAAGTTGTTGAGAAATTATAGGTGAACTTTTGATGCAGAACAATTTCAGCAGAGTTTACCACTTGTAAATTGTTGTATAAGTCTTGTATATGTGTGTTTTCAAACAGCAGGTCTTCACTCCTTTATATAGAGGTGTGAAAGATACGTTGGAAATTGCCAGCACATTAAAAAAAAGTTGTTTGAAGCTTGTTCAAAATCACCAATGATCTTTTGCCTGATTTGGTTAATGTCTTATGAAGGATCAATTTCAAATCCATTCCAAGTCTAGAGGAACACTGATCCAAGCATAACTGTTTTTCTTGTCCTGTTGCAGGGTCAAAACAGAGTAGTGGAGATAGTGGTTGTAACTTCGTACAATTGTCCTTTGTCAACTCTCTCAAACGAAAAAGCATCAAATGCCTTCAAATCCATTTGAATTAGCTATTGCTTTGTTCTTCCAGTCTTCTGCAATGCTAGACGAGATTAAATCATATGAACAGCCTTTGAAGCTTTAATTCTCTAAGCTTCAGATGATCTTCAGTTCTTCTGATGTAAACTGCTTCTGGTGATCTTGCTTCTGATGAGATGCTTCTGATGACGTCAGATTTTCAGGAGCACTTTGTCTTCAGAACCTCTTTTCTTCAGATGCTTCAAGTTTCCTTCTTGTTGATTCAATTGCTCTCATTTGTTCTTTCAAAACCTATGCTTTAAAGATAGACACTAAATTTTGTATATGGTTCTGCACACTTGAACAAATATTAGCAAATCTAATTGATGACTTTTAATACCTTGTTATCATCAAAACTCAAAAGGTAATGTTAAACACATGTTGTTCCAACAGTATAGGGATGTTCTTGGAATTTTATTTCAAGAGAAGCTCTGTCACCAAACTACCTTTTGTGAGCAAATTGGCAAACTATCAAATCAACGATGAAAGAAATACACAATTGGGAGGTCAAACGAATAGCTTGAGCTCTTTCCAAGAATATATTAATGACTAATCAACTCTTCGGGAATAGTGAAACTGTACAACGAAATCCACTACTGACGATGACTATGAGTTGGGTTTCCAACCGACCATGAAAGGTTTGACCTCGGGACAAGCTTCGCATAAAAAGCAAGTTTGAAAACATGCACCGAACAACGGTACAAACAAATTAAATGCTTGGAAACAAACACACAGTTGAGACGAAAAGCTCACATAAAAGAACCTCGACATGTTGGCAAAACGCCTAAGCTATGATAGCCAAGTCAAGTTGGTACATATCCTTCTCTATACGACGATCTTAAAAATTCCATGTATCAAACAATATCATGACACATGTTTAAAACATATCGACATTTACATATACAATTACATTATTGTTTCCAGCTAACACGGTAGATTATCACGTCAAAGGTGAGCATATTTATAAGTCGACTCCTTTGTCACCATAATAATACTCATTTCACAACCTATTAAGGAAGGTCTCATTCTTTTTTTTTTTGTGTAAACATGGTATCTCCGTGCGCGCAACTTTGTCGACTAATCCCTCAACCCTTGTGGGACCTAAATGGGTGGCAAACTCTCCTAAAAGTTTAACGCGTATATGTCCAAGACAAATTCAAACCAGAACTTTAGTTAAGTTAAAAGAGACTCGTAGTATCTTTTTAGACAAGTACGTCTCACTCTAACATAACATCCTTCTTAAGTTTACACTCACTTGTGTGCGAGAGAGTCTATTTTAAATGCACTTTTAGTCAGATTTCAATTTTTTCTTTTTAATTAAAAGTTATTATTATTGGTATTTAATTTATTAGTTTATTATTTTTAAAATATTTATATTTATTAAAAGAAATGTTTAATGACATGGAATATAGTTTGTCCATTTGTACTATACCACGTCATTAATGAGTTTGATATGCCGGCAAAAACTCCAATAAAATGGGGGACTCAAATCCATAAAAATATGAAATTGCAGATAGAAAACATGACTTTTAAAATAGGGGGACTAATTTATAGTTTTAGTCTCTTATTTTTCTTTTTCTTGTAAAAAAAAAAACAATAGAGGGACTAAAACTATATTTTTTTAAAAATAGGAGACTGCATTTAAGCCTAAAATATTTTACACTCCATCTTTGACTCCAACCAAACACCACCCTCTGTAAAATTTATTCCATCGTTGTGAGTTCCCCCAGCGTTTCCCGCTTCACCACCGATTCATAATTTCTCAAACAACAATCTGAACTTCACAGTTTTCTGATACAAGCTCCAAAGTCCACGACCAACTGAATCTCACTCAATATTAACGCATTCACATTCACAACAATGGATCTACTCAACCAATACACTGACAACGACAACGATCCAGACTCACCGCCTCAAAACCCTAATTCACCGGAAAACTCTCCACCTCGTCTCCTCCCTTCCCGTTCCGCCGCCCCCAAAGTCGACGACACCATGCTCGCTCTAACCGTCGCCGACCCCAAAACCCTCTCCAAACCCATCGACCCAACTCAACACCTTATCGCCTTCAACCCTACCTACGACCAGCTCTGGGCCCCGATTCAAGGCCCATCTCACCCTTACGCTAAAGACGGTTTAGCACAAGGTATGCGTAACCACAAACTCGGCTTCGTAGAAGACGCTAATATCGAACCTTTCCTCTTCGATGAACAGCATAACACCTTTTTAAAATTCGGTTATGCTGCTGATCCGTCTGCTTCGAATTACGTTGGTGATTTCGATGCTTTGCAGAAGAATAATGCTGCTTCTGTTTATAATATCCCACACCGTGAACAGAAGAAGCGGAAGATTGAATCCCTTAAGAAGAAAGAAGAAAATGATAACGAAGAAGGCGAAAGTAACAACGACGAAGAGGGTGTTGAGATTGAGAATCCGGCTTCTGAGGCGTGGTTGTTGAAGAATAAGAAGAGTCCTTGGGCTGGGAAGAAGGAAGGTTTGCAAGGAGAGTTAACTGAAGATCAGAAGAAATACGCTGAGGAGCACGCGAAGAAGAAAGGCGAAGAAAAAAGTGGTTTTGGTGGTGAGAAAGTCGAGGCTGTTAAAGATAAGAGTACTTTTCATGGGAAAGAGGAAAGGGATTATCAAGGTAGGTCTTGGATTGCGGCTCCGAAAGATGCTAAGGCGAGTAATGATCACTGTTATATACCAAAGAGATTGGTACATACTTGGAGTGGACATACGAAAGGGGTTTCCGCGATTAGGTTTTTTCCGAATTCGGGTCATTTGATTCTATCTGCTGGTATGGATACGAAGGTTAAGATTTGGGATGTTTTCAATACTGGCAAATGTATGAGGACTTATATGGGTCATTCCAAAGCTGTTAGGGATATTTGTTTTACCAATGATGGAACTAAGTTTTTGAGTGCTGGTTATGATAAGAATATTAAGTATTGGGATACCGAAACGGGGCAGGTTATATCGACTTTCTCCACTGGGAAGATCCCTTATGTTGTGAAGCTTAACCCAGATGAGGATAAGCAGAATGTTTTGTTGGCTGGTATGAGTGATAAGAAGATTGTTCAGTGGGATATGAATACAGGTCAGATAACTCAAGAGTATGATCAGCATTTAGGGGCAGTGAATACCATAACTTTTGTTGATAACAATCGGAGATTTGTTACTTCCAGTGATGACAAGTCCCTCAGGGTATGGGAATACGGTATTCCGGTAGTTATAAAGTATATCAGTGAGCCACACATGCATTCTATGCCTTCCATTTCACTTCACCCCAATGCAAATTGGCTTGCCGCGCAGAGTTTGGATAACCAGATACTTATTTATAGCACAAGGGAGAAGTTTCAACTTAACAAAAAGAAGAGGTTTGCTGGACATATTGTTGCTGGATATGCTTGTCAGGTAAATTTTTCGCCGGATGGACGTTTTGTCATGTCGGGAGATGGTGAGGGTAAGTGTTGGTTCTGGGACTGGAAGAGTTGCAAAGTCTTCAGAACTCTCAAATGTCACGAAGGCGTTACCATTGGTTGTGAGTGGCATCCTCTGGAACAGAGCAAAGTAGCAACGTGTGGCTGGGACGGGTTGATAAAGTACTGGTAAGTACACTCTCATGCTGTGCCATATATAATTACATAATCTTATATAGTATGTTGTTGTTTGAAGCATGCCTCGCTGTCAGTTACTTGTTGCATGCCAGATTTTCTGTTACCATTTTGATAGAATTTTGTGTATATTATTCAGTTCAAGCCAATATAGGTTTCTAGTTTATTTTCCTCATAACACATATCTTAGCTTCTTTAGATTGCATCAAATTATAGTGTCATGATAGTCATCATCAGTTTATTGGTCCAAGAGTCTAGCGGGAAACACGGGAAGGTGTTTTAGTAGAGATTTGTGTAAAATTTTATCTGGTGAAGTCACCTGAGTCCTTAGACGATCTTCATTTTGGCAACCTCTAGCTTTTAGGAAAATAATCCCTGTTATCTACAGTAGTCTGACACTTGTGTAAGTACCGTCTCTTGTCTTCCTAACACTTTCTTCTACACTGTCAATGAGTGTGAAAGACACTGTGCCCTATGGCCGGCATGGATAGCTTGTTTTAAGCTTGCTCCTATTCAAGAAAAGAATGTTCTATTTCTGCTGAATATTTTGACTTGGAATGAGAGTTCCATGGCTATTTAACTCCTGTCATTTGTATATTAAGGTTTTTGACATTCAACAAACTGCCATTTTCATCCCAACCTTGGCACACGCTTTCACATTAATCTCTATACAAAGAAACCCGAAAAATATATCCCTAACCTGTGAAATTTTTTGTCGCACTGGTCATGCAATTTAGGGGTCTTTGTTAGTAGTAAGTAGTTATATTACCAGTAGTGGTACTATCACGTGTGATGGCAGGATAGCTGAGACGACATACACACTGTGACCCCTTATTCCTGCGAGCTACGTTCAGCAGGAACGGTGTTTGTGGCCATGAATCACTGCCAAATTGCGATGAAATCGGGCGCAGTCACTCTCCCTCGTCCGCCTTCTAGGGTTCGTGGGTGAAATCTCACAAATACCCATATTTTTAAACTGCTTTGTTTAATTTTAGGGGTATACCGGTCAATGCATGTTTTTAAAGTTGCCAGTTTATTTACTTGTATTCGCGAACATATTTTTTCTGGTTACAAAAAAAATTCTTCTCCTTCATCGTGGAACTTTGTTCTCCCTGCGCAAAGCTTTCTTCTGCGCATAGCTACAAAGCTGTGTTGCCTTCTGAACGAAGCTACGAAACTGTTCTTCTCTGTGTTGTTGGTTTTCCTACCTTCTTCTGCATGCAAAGGAGACTGCCATGTTCTTCTCTGCTCTGTTGGTTTTCTTTACTATGTTCAGTTTGTTGTTAGGTATTAAGGTGTTGATTTTTAATGTTAGTAGCAAATGGCCAATGTTAATTATAATTATTAAGTATGATTGCCCCCTTTAATTGTGTATTTTTCTATTTTTGAAATTTTACGTATCCTATTGGGATTTATGTTTAGTTTGTTTACTGGTTTAGTCATCACAACATTGCCTATCCCGCTATACTATCCAAGATTAACAAGATAGATAAGTAGTAAGACACATGCTTGTTTGGCACATTTAATGCCACATGGACTAACACTCATTACCAAGGTATCAAGTCTTCAGAAAGGACTTGGATTTGCCTTTCTTAGACGCCAACAAGCAGTTAACATGGCAGATTAGGCACCTTTTTTACCACTAGTGGGGACCTTAAACAGAGGGGACTAACGAGACCAATAGAAATAAGGTCAAGGATATTTTTTGTGTTTCATTAATATAGGAACTACTGCAAAGGTCATTGCCAAAGTTTCCAACAAAAGTGGTTGTTAAATTATTTAATGTTCTAATAATACATTTGGATAGTTATTGGAATTAGGATGTGAATAATGCATTTGATTTTGGTTAAAGAATCAACCCCCTTTTCTAAATCATGATAGCCATAGTGTCAAACTATTGAGTTAACTCATAGAATCCTTCAAGTTTATGATTTTAGGTATCAAAATTGACTTAACTCGCCTACAATCGCTTTCATTATAAACTCAGGCAGTTTTACGAAGACTCGTATAAATACAGCAATGATACGACTCCATAATGCACAGACACTAATCTCTTAGTTGTAGCACTCAACTCCAATCACTTTTATGTTTTCTGGTTCATGACTACATAAGCAAACCTATGGTTGCAAGTATGCAACATACCCAAGAGGCCAACGAGATGATTGCATTCAATTCCGTTGAGCTGAAACCTAGAACTACCAAGCTGAATCCAGCTCCTCAATGGATTTGCTCATTTTCATCCTTTTGAGTGTGGCAGCCAGCCCACTAAAATAACATTGAAGGAAAGATAAATTCTCATCTTTAGTATTGTCTGGTCTGATCTGGAGCTGTGGTCCCACCTTGGTTTAATTTATTGGTTGCTTACAGACTTATAAAACTTTGCTATTGTGGTTTGCTTTAATATTAATTTAGATTGTATTTGTTTTGCACATAGTATTAAACTGTATTCAGCAATCAGGGTCGATGCTTTAAATATTATCTTTGAGTAGAGTTTACGTGACAATTTTGTTGTAAAATGTTTTCAAGCTAAACACTATCAGTATCTTAAGTTGTTAACACACCATATGATATATTTTGCTATTCCATAAGTTAGAATTTGACATATTGATCCTGCTATGATTCCTTTCACCGGAATCAATAGAATTTTGCAATATTCCTTTCCTAATCCTGATAGATTACAAGGTGTTCAAGGCTCCTCCGACAGTATATCGTGTATACTATTTTGGCAGTTGTTGCATATCTTTTTTATTTGAATTTTAATAAGATAAGATTCTACATATATCAATGTTTATATTCAAACAGACACACAATTCTTAGTCCCTTTTGCTTTCATTCTTTATAAATCATGCTACCAACACCATTTGACTTTGAACTACCACAAATATCCATAATTGTACTCAAACAAATTGTGCTTTGGACCAAGCTGTGTTCAAACATGAACTCAAACACACTTATTAATTCAAGTTTCTGGATATAGATGTTTATTGACATCAATGTCTTTATGTTGGATTGCAGGGACTAGGTCTGTTCAATGATGCCTGTTGCTGGAACTAAGTAGCAGAAGCAAGGTAGACAAAACACCGCTTGACGACTAAAGGAGTAGCAACATAGTGGATTCACTTGTTGATATGGTCTTCCTCGGCTCAATGGCATTAAATGAATATTATCATGAGATTTTTCTTATACCGATCAAGACACTGTCGCCAAGCATTGTGTGCTAATTGCACTTTTGAAGTACCATATCAGAGTTTTTTTTTTTTTTAAGATGTTTTAGTCTTTTGTATAATAGTAACTTAAGTTAGATATTCATCAGTTTGACACTTTAATTTAGCTTTGCGCTTGGAACTGTCAATAATTTTGTTGGGATTTTTGTTACTACATGGTATGAAAAGGTATGGTTGATCAATATGATCCTCTATGACTATGGTGTTTTGGTGATCTTTAATACGGCTATTTTTGGTGAAGTACTCCCCCTTTCAATTTTCACATTATGTTCTGATTCCATTGTTAATGCTTGAATAGGAGCCTTTTGCCAAGCCATCAGGTATTCACCCCTCTCCCCTATGGTGTGGCTAAGATATCTCCAGCTGTAGTGCGTACCCTACACTTTGTCTTAGTAACAAAACCATCTGAAGCTGAATATGCTGAGCAAGATACAGGGAGTTAGTTGCCACCGACCATAAATCTAGGATTCTTAATACAAGGAAAACATCTACGTTTACTGAACACTTATTGAATAAATTAAATTTATATTTAAATTTTTTTCAAATTAAATAATTTTAAAAATTTTAAAAAAAATATTTTTTTATCAAAAAAATAATCATTGATACTATTAAATTAATAACTCTTGTGGTTTCTCGAAACAGAAATGATAAATAGACACAAATTTTTTAACACAATACAGACACTATAGGTAATTTGGATATTTCAACCTTAAAACAAGGGTAGTTATGTAAATACACCACAACACTCTCCTTCCTCTCTTCTCTGTGTGTGCTGTTCTTTCCCATTCTTCCACCATCTCATCACAGCCACCACCACCACCCTTTCAACAACGACTACCACACTTGTACGATCGTCGTCACTAAAATCGCCGTCCTCGAGAACGAACGTGAATCACAAATATAATCAAAGAAAGACATGAATACGAGATTTGGAGTGAAAGAAAGTAAGACCACAGCAAGAGGTGTTGGTGATGATGTCGCGGCGGTGGAGGTCTAGATTTGAACGAAAGATGAAAGATTGCCCGCTAATGATGACGATGGTGGTTGTGAGGGTGAGAGTTCAGGCGGTAGAGAGAGACAGTGGTTGGAGGGTGATAGGTTGCGGTGTTGTGAATGCAGGTTCGAGGAAAGGGATGTCAGTGGTGATCGTAGATGGTCAAACGACAACAGTAGACGATAGCCGGAGAGAGAGGAGTGGTGGTTGGTTGGTGAGAGATGAGAGAGAAAGCAAGCAACATGGGAGGGAGAGAAGAGAAAGAAAGAGGAAAAATAAATAATACTATTCCATAGTATTCTATACGGTGGTGTCTAATTTGCGTTTAAAATTTTGTGTTCATTTATCATAGCTCCACAGAGGAATCCTCTTTGCGCCTTCTATGACTACGGCGAGGAGGCGAAGAGCTTCTACGACTGTGGTGAGGAGGCGGCAAATCTTTGTCGCGCCTACATGGTGGTGATCGGATGGTACTGCCTTCATCATAATCACTTGGATGTTTGCCTCTGTTTCGCGGCAACATTGTTGGTACGGAAACAACGTCTGCTGCAACCGTCGGATTGGCATTTCGCTGGTTACCCTGTGCAACTTCTATCTACGTTGCATTTTCCATTTGAATCTTCTCTTGATTCTGCTCCACCAGTCCAAGTCTCTCATTTTGTTGATGTTGTTCATTTGGAGTTCGTTAGCATTGGTAAAGCCAACAGTTGAAGACGGTGGAGGAATCTATGTTGTGACGTTCTGGTTATGTGTCTGGTTCGACGGTGAAACGAAATATGGTGGAACCGTCGACGTTGGAATCCAAGTTGTGGGTCTGTCGACGTTTTCCTAACTACGCCTCTTTATTTCCTTCCCCTCTCTGCTAGAGCCGATCCTAGGACTTTTTATGCCCCAGGCCAACTAAAATAATAGATTCTCTCTCTTAACCATATTATTATAATTGTTTTGTTTGTGCACAATGGGTGGATTTTGAAAGAAAAAAAACTTGGTAGATCAAGGAGAAGAAAAGTCGTGACAACTTGATCACCCCTCCGAATTGTTTAATTTCACTTTTAGCAAAATAAGTGATTTTCAAATATCTTCAGTATTCTTTCGTTTGTTTTGGTGATTTCATCGTCTAGCATGACTTTGTTTATTTTGATTTCCCGTCTTTGTGCGGTGTATTTTTAATTTCTCGTCTTAATGTGGTGTTTATTTATTCAGATCGAAAGATTATATTTGATCAAATGTAGATTCAATAAATGACTTTTGAGTCGACAATGTTGCAGATCAGAAAACATGTCCTTTGGTGACTTGAATATAGTCATATTTGTAAGCATATGCACTATACTGTTTTATGCTATTGACATGAATGATGTAGTTTGTTCGCAGATTCTTTTTTTTTTTTTTTTAGTGACTTTGAATTTGTATTGTATTGATATACTATATCAATTTGAATTAATGAATCTCGTTTATTTTATCAACAAAAAAACACAAGTAATCTATATCATATATTTAAATTAAAAAATCAATTTGAATATTAAATAAATCACACACAATTATTTTTCACTCATTATCATGAAATAAACATGACTTTTAAGTCATAAATTTCAATCACAAACAACACAACCAATTCCATGAACCACTTATGTATCTTACAAAGAATACATATCTTTCTTATTTTCATGTATTAAATATGACTTTTTGAGTCGTGTATGTCATATGAGAATGAATATTATATATGTTAAAAATACAAAGTGATTGTAAATGTTAACCCTTATTATATTTATTTATTATATGTATCAATTATATATCAAATAGTTGTTTAAATAACCGCATACAATTTTGTAATGTTCTAATATAGATTACATCGGTTGTCACTTTAAAATTAGATGAAAAACATTAACAACGTTGGTTTTTTTTTTTATCTCTCATTTGTCTTGATCTATATTTTATCGTCCCTCTAACAATTAACATACACCTTTATAAAAAAATAAAAAAATAGTATTACTCTAAATATTTATACATACTGCATATTTTACTAAAAATCTGTTGTGCTCCTTTAAATATAGGGCCGTGGGTGGTCGCTCATTTTGATTATGCATAGAGCCACGAGTCTCCCTCAGCACTAGCCACCCGTTGAATTTTATCTAACAAATATTGAGATCAATTTGATAGTCACAAATGAATTGATTACAATACTTTTTTTATTCTACATGTTAAATTTCTGAAATGACCAAAAGTTTATACTTTTCTAAATATTTATTTTTAACTTTTCTAATATATAGATCATTTTAACTTTTTTAATATTTTTATCAAATTGTTGATACTCAAATAAATTTAAATTCAATTTTCAATTAAAAAGATAACAAAATTAAAGTTTATGATTCATCATATTCATATGCATCATTTCATTTATCTAATAATCGACATTAATATATATGTAAGGTAGTTTAATTAATAAGAAAACTCACAATAAACAATTATGGTCCAGTCATTAATTGAAGGGGATGTGTTTATGCATTGTGACATGACTGCGAAAACTAGATATTTTGGTCCTGGTTCGTCATATACTCTTAAAAACCACCTTTTCTATTAAGGAGCACTCGTGTTTAGTGGATTGTGGACCAATGTATACTCTAAAAACCATTTCGCATTTGTGTTTGAGAGGTTGTGGACCACCATATTCCCTTAAAAATACTTCGCCTTTAAGCAAGACTCGTGCTTAGGATTGTGAACTTCAAAGTGAATCATTTAGGACAACGACAAATATAGAGGTCAAAGTTCCACGAGACCAGCGAGTGGGCGCCATATATCGTAAACCAGAAAGATAGTCGTGTCATTCTCATATCTATATTATAAAAACATTTGTCTTCCTTCAAATTAAAAGTACACGTGGCATCTTTATGTTTCTCATCTTATTTAATGCTTTCTTATCATCCAATCAAAATAGGATCATGACTCATTTGTTTTTCATGAACCAATCAAAATGGAACATGACTCATTTGTAAATTAACTCATGTTTTTTTTCCTATATATAGAAATTCGTTTTTCATCATTTTCGTTTTTCTCCCATAAAAAAAGTACTAAAGATTAAGGTCCACCTTTGGACCGGTCCATATCTTGAACGACTAGAGGTCACTCATGAAAATCTATATTAAGCAACTAAATATTAAATCTCCCATAAAAAAAGTTAATTAATAAATATTTACTCAATTGGAAGGAAGAAAGTTCAATCAGATTTGCACAAATCATGCAAGTTTCCTAAGAAGTCAGTTGGTTGTAAGATTAACCTTGCACCTTGTGAAACATGGTTCAAGACTTGGCATGGAGGAAATGGAAGAGGAACCAAATATTTGCACAAATCATCAAAGAATATATTAAGAAACTTTTTTCTCCTAAAAATATACATCAAGGAATAAAAAATCTAAATATTATATCAAAAACTGTATATTTAATTATTTAAAATTTAAAATATTGTCATCTTTTAAATCATGAAAATATGTTAGATCCATTTCAATAACCTTTTAATTTGAAATAAATATAGAATGAAGAAAATTATAATATTGGAGAATGCCTTGACAAAAAAAATTACTTTTTGAAGATTAAGGTTGAATTATATTATTCTTTTTAGGGGAATGTTGAATTATACTTATAATTGTTTGGAAGTCAATGATATTTATTTATTTTATGTGATTTGAAAAATTAATGAGCGAAATGTAAGGTTTTTTCTATCTATAAAATGAAAAAAATAAAAACAAAAAATATTGATAGCATCTAAACTAGGCACAAGATGTGCAATTTTTTTTTTTGAAAAATCACAAGATGTGCAATTAGAGATAAAAAAAAACATAGTTGATGTAATTTAATAAGGAAGCGATAATTAGTAGAATCAATGTTTATATTCAAAGCAAAAAGTTTTTTATTTTTCTCTATAAGGAATGATTTTGTGGTGTATAAGAGTATTGATCAAGTTCGTATTATTTCTTTCCAAAAAAAAAAAGTTCATGTTATTTGTAGAAGCAAAAATATTAAAAACAATGGTGATAAGAAGGGTCAAAGAAAAACGTTTTATTTTATTAAATAAGGAATGGTTGAAAGAATTAATGGTGCATAAAAAAAATATTATTTCTATAGATATTGATTCTAATTTCCCCATTCTTCACACAATTATGATATTGAACTAAAGAAGTCAAAATTCTTTCCATTTTTATTGTATTTTTTGGTTTTAAACAATGCTCAATATTTTGTCAAAAAAATTCTCACCACTCTCATTTTTTTCAGTGGGTCAAAAACCAGTGGGTCAAAAACCAATAATCTGTAAGTTTGGTTGTCCGTCTTTCATTTGTTTTTGATGTATCAAACTCAAAATATCTATTGTCACCGCTAGATATGGTGATGATGGATGTATTTTTCTACAAGTGTATTAATTTTTTATTTTATTATTATTATAGTTAATTTATCTTATTCGATTAGTACACATGTTTTTGTCTTCATTTTCGGTTATTGAAGTGTCAACCAAGTACATAATAAGAAATAGTACAAAAAATATTGGGAAGAAGAATGTAACAAATAGTATGAAAAATATTAGGAGGAAGAGAGAAATAGAAGGAAAATTAAATGAGGTGTTGAATGAGTGTTTGAGGATAATTGGTATTCAAATATAAAGGTTGTTAAAGATATAATTTTATGAGTAATGATATTTGAACAACTATTTTAGACAACTTCTTTGTTCTCACTTTTCACTTGTCAAAAACAATAAAAAGAGAAAAAGGAAGAGAGAGAATAAAAACATAATGTATGTAAGAGAGAGAAAGTCGACAAAAAGTTGTCATAAAGTAGTTGTAGAAATATAATTTCTCTAATTTTATTCATTAAATCATGATAAAATAAAGTACGTGAATGTGAAGTAACTCTTTTTGTTTTTATTTTTGTGTGAACCCTCTAATTTTCATATGAATAGATTTGTTAATAATCTAGAGGATTAACTAAAAAATCTTTCATCGTCCATTAGCTCACCTTCATACAGCTAATGGATTCTACAACCAAATTAGGTCATCAAAATAATGCAAGAGACGATTATGTCTTGACAATAATAAAAAACCTATAACTAAATCATTGAAAATAATAAGTAAAAACTGGTACAATTATATCTATCACAATCATTAAAAAAAATTGATGCACTCACAACAAATATTTTGAAGCATAGTGATATAGAGACTAAATTTTCAAATTTATATTTTGGAACTAAAAGATGCTTTTATTTTTTTTCCTAGCAACTAAATTGAGTATAAATTTTTATACAAAACTAAATTTTGTCATCACTCAAAATTCATTTTCTTAAAAAAAAAAAAAAAACCTATAAACGTAAATTTTACAATATCATATTTCTAATCAAACATTTTTTCTTTGCCCATACTCTAAAAAAGTTATGATGTCTCAACTAGGTTGGCAGCTCATAACTAACTTTCTTCTTTGCCCATACTCTAAAAAAGGTGAAATATTTTAAAATAATAAAGGTTGTATAAAAGAAAATATTGTATTGACAAAAAGAACTGCACGGGAGTGAATGACATCCAAAATATAAAATTTAAGATAAAAGAAGTTAAACAAATGACACCCAAAAGTTAACAAAACAAATCATTATAATGTTGGTACTTCTCATGGAGCCTACATTGGTTTGTATCATCGTATTCGACTATGAGAAACCTGACAAGTGAGATTAATATTACATCTTCATTTAAAATATTCAGGAAAATGTATATGGGTCATCTAATGTGTATGTTATTCAACATCTACTATTCCATCAATTGTAGAACATTAATTCATATTTGACATATTAACATCTCTCCCCAAGTGTGCGACTCTTTGTATCTGTAATTATATGACATAGTCAAATAAGGTAAAACAGAGGCACAACAAGATCAAAAAGGTGGGTTGATGGTGATTTAATGGAGGGAGATTTTTGTTCCCTTCTTTCATGAGAAAAGAGAAAGAAAATACAAAAACAAAGAAAAAAGATGAAAGCGAAATTTGAGATTGAGATAAATGATACCGGTAAAAAATTATAAGTTTTGTCCAAGGGATTATAAAGAATAAAGTGAATCGAACAAGTTAGAGATTTTTGAGTGATTAATTTCTCAAAAATTAGACTTAATTAAAAAAACACGGTAACATTTAAAAATTCTAATAAGCACGTATTTTGTTAATTCAAGATAACACATTAGAGTTTTTCTTTGGTTAAATTCCACCAAAGACAAAACGTGAAGAAATTTAATATAATAGAATTGCTTAAAAGAAATTGCATAAAAGAGAACAACAACCAAAAATTTAAATTTAATATAAAAATTAAACATGTACTCTTATATTGGTCATCTCATTTATATGTGTCTCAACATCTACTCTTGCATCTAATGTGGAACTTTAGATCACAATTGACACATTAACATCTCTTCCTTAAGTGTGAGACTCTCCGCGTTTGTGATCTGGTGACATAATCAAATAAGGTAAGACGGAGGCATAGCATGGTTAAATAGGTGGATTGATAGTGATTTCATGGAGAGGGGTTTATGATTCTAACTTTCATTAAAAGAGAAAAAAAATTAGAAAAAGAAAGAATATGAAAAAAAGTAATTTGAAAAGGAGGGAAATTATAGGGTAAAAAAGCAGCGAGTGTTTTGTATGTGGAAGTATTGAAAGTAGAGTGAGTTATTGGTAATTTTATGGTTTATTTGAATGATTTGGAGATTTATGAGTAGTTATTCTACCCAAAAAAATAAACTCAATAAAAAACGTCACATAATTTTAAAATGTCGCTTTGTCAACTCAGCAAAACACATGCATTTTTTCATTGTTAGATTCCACTAAAAAGCAAAAGTGAAGGTATTTTAAATAATAGAGGTTGGATAAAAACATTTGCATGAAAGTGAATGACATCCAAAAGCGTATATTTGATATAAAAAAAAAAATTAAGCTTAACAAAATCCAAAAACTAACAAAACAATCCATCATGATGTTCGGAATTCTTAGAGTGCCTACAATGGGTTTGATCGTCACATTTGACTAAGAGAAACTCCACACGTGAAATTCACACCCCATATAAACCCAAAACATTAAGACAATAAGTATATTAGTCATCTCACTTATATGTTGCTCAATATCTACTATTACACATAATGTAGAAGTTTAAATCACACTTGACACATTAACGTCTCTCCCTTAAGTGTGAGACTATATATATTTGTGATATAATGAGATAATCAAACAAGCTCAAAGGCACAACAAGGTAAAAACATGGTTGGTGGCAGTTTCGTAGATGTATGTCTTTGTTTATTTCTTTCAAGAGAAAATAGAAAGTAAATTAGAAAAAGAAAGAAGATGAAAAATGAATTTGTACACGAGACAAACGATACGGGAAAAACTAAGGAGTGCGTGCTTTATTCGTGAAAGTATAGGGAATAGAATGAGTTGTTGGTAATTTTATGAATTTGTTGAAGGAGTTGGAAATTGTTGGGTAATTGTGCTACCAAAACAATAGATTCATTAAAAAAAATGTCACATCAATTTAAAATGTCTAATAAGCATGTATCTTATAAACGTAGCAGAACACATCTACATTTTTTCATTGTCCAATCGAACCAAAGACCAAAAATGAAGGAATTTAAAATAATAGAGGTTGAATGAAAAATTGCTTGAAAGCGAATGACATCCCAAAACTAAAATTTAAGATGCAAAATTAAACACATGACACAAAAAAAAAAAACTAACAAAACAAATCAGTTGGGACTTTTGTGGAAACCTGTATTGAGTTGTATCATAACATTAGGCTAAGAGTAAAGACACAAGTGAGATTGACATCACAACTTCACCCAAAATCTTAAGACGTTTGATATTTGAGTCATTTTAGTTATATGTTTCTCAACATCTACTATTGCATTCAGCGTGTTATTTTAACTCACACTTGACATATTAAATTCTATCTATTAAGTACGAGACTCTACGTGTCTGCGATCCACCACTACGAACCACTTCTGCTCCCCAAAAATGTTGAAGCGGATATGATATCACCATTGGGACTTATGGGGAGCCAACACTTGTGTGAATCAACACATTACAGAAAGAGCAATCACACAAATGAGAATAATGTTACATATTCATCCAAAATTTTAAGGCGTATATGAGTTTTTTTTTCCTACTTATTTATCCTTTAACCTCAAATATTTTATTCAATGTTGAGATTTAACTCACACTTAATACATCATAGTATTCTCTCGCTTGAGGATGACGAAATTCTAGCCCGTGTTTGACACGGGTGTCCATACTTGTCATAATTTAAACATGTAACAAAGGATAAAATAACTTAGCATATCGCAGTTATTGATGTATTGTTATTACAGGTTCAATCATTAATTAACAAGAATACTTTTAATGTATATAAATGGAAGTAACAGTTAAATTATGATATAAAATATTTGTAATAATGAATACTTTTAATGCATATAAATGGAAGGGAAATATAAAATATTTGTAACAATAATATTACGGTTCATCAACCAAAAGATGTTAGAGGGATTTTTTTTTTTTTTTGAGGAAAAGAGATGTAAGAGGGATGAAATGACTATTTTAAATTTTAATCGAAAGCTTTCTCTTTTTTTTTTTGGTTACGAGGGGAAAGGAAACAAAACAAAAACAGAAGAAAGAAAATAAAAGTCCTAAATAGGACAACCACTAGTCCCTAGACAGATGAAATGACAATTTTAATCAAAAGCTTTCATAAATATAGGCAATTGGTGCTTAATTGAAAGGAATTCTTTTAATTGACTATTTTAATTGGTTGTTTTAATATATTATCTATATCTATATTTATATTTATACTATATATAAAGAAAACTATCCCTTTCAGCACACTTTTGGGTTTGACTTTTTTTTCCAAATATTTCCTTAATTTTAAATACAATTAGTCAATTATAAAATAACACGTGGATTAGTAATCCATGTCACTAATCGTCTCCGTTAACCCTCGTTTACCTCTGTTAACCAAAGATTAAACTCACAAAAAATTAGCACAAAACAAAAACTCATGTTACTTTTTTATCGGCCGTTTTTATGTTGTACATCAGTGTTGTTCTCCTCAATACATCCGACAAAGATTGCCTCATACCCATTCCAAAAAAAATAGTATTTCCATATTATTTTATTACCAATACTATATATAAAGAAAACTACCTCTTTTAACACACTTTTGGATTAGATTTTTCTTTCAAAAATACCATTAATTTTTAATTTTTATTTTATTTTAAATACAAATAACACATGTAACAAATAAATAAAAATAAACTTAATTTAAAGAGAAAACTCACACACAATTCCTTAGGAATTGTTCTTACTGTTAGCCGGTTATAACATAACACGTGGATTACTAATCCATGTCACTAATCGTCTCCGTTAACTCTCTTTTACCTCCGTTAACCACATATCAAACTCACAAAAAACTAGCACACAACAAAAGCTCATGTTACTTTTTAATCAACCGATTTTATGATGTACATCTGTGTCGTTCCCCTCATATCAACCGACAAAGATTGCCAAGTATTTTTATATCCCTTCCACAAAAAACCGTATTTCTATATTATTTTATTACTTCCACAAAAACAGTATTTCCATTTTAATTTTATTAATATAAGTTACTCTTCCTTAACCTTTGATCAATTGTAAAAAACGTGAGCAAAAAATAATGGTAAAAATTGGGCTTTAAATCCTCTAAAAAAATATTAGTAACAAACGTGAGCAAAAAATAATACTAAAGATTGGACTTTAAATCCTCTAAAAAAAGATTAGTAAGAAACGTGAGCAAAAAATATTGTTAAAGATTGGACTTTAAATCCTCTAAAAAAAATATTAGTAACAAACATGAGTGTTAAAGATTGGACTTTAAATCCTCTAAAAAAATATTAGTAACAAACGTGAGCAAAAAATAATGCTATAGATTGAACTTTAAATCCTCTAAAAAAAAGATTAGTAACAAACGTGAGCAAAAAATAATGTTAAATATTGGACTTTAAATCCTTTAAAAAAATTAGTGACAAACGTGTGTTGGAACAAAATGTGTTTAACATTACCCTTTACCCTTTAAGTTTTGATGATAACAAGGTATTAAAAAGTGTCAATTGAAACAAAATAATAATGTTAAAGATTGGACTTTAAATACTCTAAAAAAAATAGTAACAAACGTGAGAACAAATAATATTAAAGATTGGACTTTAGATCTTCCGAAGAAAAAAAAAGATTAGTAACAAACATGAACAAAATATAATGTTAAAGATTGAACTTTAAATACTCTAAAAAAAAATTAGTAACAAACGTAAGCAAAAAATATTGTTAAAGATTGAACTTTAAATCCTCTAAAAATATAGGTTTAATACATCCCCCGGTTCCTTAACTTATTTTAATTTTTCAGTTTGGTCCCTTAACTATTAAGTGTTTCAATTTGGTCTCTTACGTCTTTACTATTTTGGTCATCTCCGTTAGTTTTTAACCCCAAATATCTAAAGTGGATCAGATCAATATTATAGGTGGTCCACCATAAACCTTATTAAATGTTTAATTTTAACCCTTTAATCTTAGTTTAAAAAAGAGGACCGTTGAATCATGAAGGTGTATTGTATGTAACAGTGTCATTACTCCATAATTTTAACCACCTACGATGGCTCCGTCTCCCGTGCGCAAGTGTGATAGGTCGTGTACCATACGAAGTTCAATTTTTTTTTTTTGAATTAGTCAAGTTCAATTATTGATGGATATTGAGGCTCCATGATTTCTTATTATGCACCTTACACACTTGAACTTTCTCTAGCTGACCGTCCCTTTCTTTCATTGCAACTCTTTTGTTTATTCTATCAACACCACACCAGATCTGATCTAACAAACAGGAACCAACTAAAAATCAAATCCAAATTCCCATGTGTTGAAACATGGCAAAGGCTAGCCACCGAAATCACCACCACTCTCTTCTCAATTCACCTACTAGTGCATGTTCCTCATCAACGATCAAATCAAACCCATTAAACAGTTTTTTGGTCAACTGCTCGACGCCATAATCAGAGTTCGCAGGAGATGGAAAATTCTGCTGTGGGTTTGTCATTCATGGAGGGTAATTAGAAAGATTCAAC
>Ga0315915_1000551_pt1 | contig 39468 bp, 21 predicted proteins | sample MpolbnodulesMG_FD_207738 | JGI IMG/M metagenome (GOLD analysis project Ga0315915, IMG submission 207738) | Medicago polymorpha root nodule microbial communities from Los Angeles, California, United States - branched nodules | ecosystem: Host-associated > Plants > Roots > Nodule | place: USA...
AATTAAGTTCAGTTGGTATCGAATTTGACGATGAGGTACGAGCATTGATACTTTTGTCTTCCCTACCAGATAGTTGGAGTGCTACTGTCACGGCTGTGAATAGCTCATTGGGAAGCAAAAAGATGAAATTTGATGATGTTCGTGATCTGGTTCTCGGTGATGAGATCAGACGGAGAGAGTTGGGTGAATCTTCATCCTCTTCATTATTGTATACATAGTCAAGAGGAAGAAATTCAACCAGAGGAAATGGACGTGGTAAATCAAAGGCCAGACGATCCAAATCCAAAAATCATTGTAGTTCTCACAACTTGAAAAATATCGAGTGTTGGAATGGTGGAAAGACAGGGCACTTCAAAAATCAGTGCAGGCTCCCAGCAAAGAATCAAGAGGCGAAAGATGAGGCAAATGTTGCTTCCAGCTCAGGAGGAGGTGACACGTTGATATGTTCTTTGGAGAGCAAGGAAGAGTCTTGGGTGTTAGACTCTAGAGCATCTTTTCATGCTACTTTCCAAAAAGAATTCTTCAGGAATTATGTCCCTGGTGACCTTGGTAAAGTTTACCTTGGAAATGAACAATCTTGTAAGATTGTGGGCAAAGGTGAAGTTAAGATTAAGTTGAATGGGTCTGTATGGGAATTAAGAAATGTCAGACATATTCCTGACCTCACGAAAAACTTAATCTCGTAGGCCAGTTGGCTAGTGAAGGCTACACAACAGTCTTCCATGGTGATGATTGGAAGATTTCAAAAGGTGCAATGACGATTGCTCGCGGTAGAAAGAGTGGTACTCTTTACAAGACAGCCGGAGCATGTCATTTGATTGCAGTTGCAAAAAATGAAAATCCCAATCTATGGCATAAGAGATTAGGCCATATGAGTGAAAAGGGGATGAAGGTTACGCACTCAAAAGAAAAACTACCAAGTCTTCGGTCAATAGAAATTGATATATGTGAAGACTGCATACTTGGAAAGCAGAAGAGTGTCAGATTTTAGACAAGTGGAAGAACCCCAAAGAAGGGGAAACTCGAGCCTGTTCACTCTGATGTTTGGGGTCCAACAACTGTCTCATCCATCGGTGGGAAGCATTACTTCGTGACTTTTATCGATGATCACTCTAGATAGGTATGGGTATACTTTCTAAAACACAAGTCTGAAGTATTTGAAGCTTTCAAGAGATGGAAAGCCATGGTGGAAAATGAGACAGGCTTGAAGATCAAAAAGCTCAGAACCGACAATGGTGGTGAATATGAAGACACCAAATTCAAGAAGTTTTGCTACGAGTACGGAATCAGAATGGAAAGAACTGTTCCAGGTACTCCCCCAACACAATAATGTAGCTGAGCGTATGAATAGAACATTGACTGAGAGAGCCAGAAGCTTGCGTGTGCAGTCAGGCTTACCAAAGAACTTCTGGGCAGAAGCAGTCAACACACCAACTTACTTAATCAACCGAGGTCCATCGGTGCCATTGGAGCATAAAATACCAGAAAAGGTATGGAGTGGAAAAGAGGTAAAACTCTCACATCTTAGAGTTTTCGGTTGTGTAGCATATGTGCATATTAGTGATCAAGGTAGAAATAAACTTGATCCCAAATCCAAGAAGTTCACTTTCATCGGTTATGGTGAGGATGAGTTTGGCTACCGCCTCTGGGATGATGAAAACACAAAGATGGTTCGCAGTAGAGATGTGATCTTCAATGAAAGAGTGATGTATAAAGACAGGCATAACACAACCACCAACGACTCAGGATTGAGCGAGCCTCTTTATGTAGAGATGTATGATGTCTCAGGAAGTCCCACATATGAGAGTCCCCAGTCTAAGGAATTGGCAGAATCAAGCATCAGACAACCGTCTGACACACCCGTGCATACTACTCCAGTTCCTGTATTGAGAAGGTCTTCACGACCTCATGCTCCAAACAGGAGATACATAGACTACATGTTGTTAACTGATGCAGGAGAGCCGGAAGATTATGATGAAGCATGTCAGACCACGGATGCTAGTAAGTGGGAGCTTGCTATGAAAGACGAAATGAAGTCTTTGATCTCCAATCAGACATGGGAACTTACTAAACTACCCATAGGAAAGAAGGTACTTCACAACAAGTGGGTCTATCGAGTAAAGGAGGACCATGATGGTTGTAAGAGATACAAAGCCCGACTAGTGGTCAAAGGATTCCAGCAAAAGGAAGGAGTTGACTACACCGAGATTTTTGCTCCAGTGGTGAAGCTCAATACTATCAAGTATGTCTTAAGTATTGTTGCCAGCGAAAATCTCTATCTTGAGCAGTTAGATGTGAAGATTGCATTTCTTCATGGAGACTTAAATGAGGAGATATGCATGCACCAACTTGAAGGATTCTCAGAAGAAGGGAAAGAGAATATGGTGTGCAGGCTAAAGAAAAGTTTGTATGGCCTCAAACAAGCTCCAAGACAGTGGTATATGAAGTTTGAAAGCTTCATACACAAGGAAGGTTTCCAAAAGTGCAATGCCGACCATTGTTGCTTCTTCAAGAGATATAAGTCAAGTTATATCATTTTGCTACTTTATGTTGATGATATGTTAGTAGCAGGCTCAGACATTGATGAGATCAAAAACATGAAGACGCAAATTGTCAAAAGAATCTGACATGAAGGATTTAGGCCCGACAAAGAAAATTCTTGGTATGCAAATCACGAGAGATAAGCAAAAAAGAGTTTTGCAGTTATCTCAAGCAGAGTACATCAACCGTCTTTTGCAAAGATTCAACATGGGTGATGCCAAACCGGTTAGCACACCGTTGGCAAGTCATTTTCGCCTATCCCAAGAACAATCACCTCAGACGGAGGAAGAAAAAGAACTCATGGCCAAGATTCCATATGCTTCAGCAATTGGAAGTTTGATGTACGCAATGGTCTGTACGAGACCAGACATTGGCCATGCAGTGGGAGTTGTTAACAGGTTTATGTCAAATCCAGGTAAAGCTCATCGGGAAGCAGTTAAATGGATTTTGAGGTATCTAAGAGGCACCACAGAAAAATGTTTGTACTTTGGCAAAAGAGAGATAAAAGTAGAAGGCTATGTAGATGGAGACTTTGTCGGCGAGGTTGATCATCGAAGAAGTACAACTGATTATATATTTACTGCTGGTACTGGAGCAGTTAGTTGGATGTCGTGAATACAAAAAAATTGTCGCTTTATCCACTACAGAGGCTGAGTATGTAGCAGTAACTGAAGCCAAGAAAGAATTGATATGGCTTCAAGGATTGTTAACGGAGTTAGGATTCATGCAGGAGAGATGTGCTTTATATAGTGATAGTCAGAGTGCGATACATCTGCCAAAGAATTCAGCATTTCATTCGAGAACAAACAACATAGGTCTTCGTTATCATTTCATTAGATCTCTTCTTGAGGACGAGGTTCTAACATTGACCAAAATTCAAGGAAGTAAGAATCCTGCAGATATGTTAACAAAAGTGGTGACTATCGACAAATTGAAGTTGTGCTCAACTTCAGTTGGCCTGCTAGAGTAAGAGACCAGAGAAGGCTGCTGCATGATCAGGTGTGAAGACCTATTGAAATCAGTCTTCAAGTGGGAGATTGTTGGTGAACATTGTGTGGGGACCCACATGCACGTGGGATAACCAGCCAAAGCAATTTGTTGAAGCAAATTGTCACATAAAGTCTCATGCATTTATTGTAGGTTGCATTTTTCTTTCAAATAGTAAGCCTATGGTATAGCTCAGTGCAGAAACATAGCTTTTTAAGTTTGAAAGCATAGCATTCATACATAGGTTTCACACTTTTGTTAGATGACTTTGGTGTGAAAGGATTGCATAGCTTTGCAACTTTCACAGTTCATTACCTCTATAAATAGAGGTGCATTTGAAGGAAGAAGCATCAGAAGCAAAAACACAACAACACAAGTGAGTGAATTACATCAATAGAGAGTTAGAGAAAAACTCAGTGTGAGAATTTTAGAGAAAATTCTTGGGTGTAATTGGGTTGTGGGTAGTGAGATTTTGTGAGTGTTTGTAAGCACATATATTTTTCTTTTTGTTAAAGAGATCAGCAGCAGTCCAGAGAGTAGGCATTATTGACCGAACTTCGTTAACAATTTTGGTGTGTTATTATTCCGCATTTATTTCACTTTCACTTAATCCGACTATGGGGAAATTGTGCGTAGTTTCCTAACAGCTTGGTACTGCATCTTTTTGCTTAAAAAAAGATCAAATGTTTTTCATGTAAAATAAAAGACACCACATCTACAAGGTTTAATGTTCCTCTCCATTTGGATTTTTACTAGAATGTGTTCAATGTACATCTTTATCCTTAAATTCTCTCAAAGCCACGTATGGTATTAAACATGGATGGTTGAAAGGATCCATGTCCTAATCACCATAACAAAAGGTAGGTCCGAGGAATTTTCTAAATTCTAAGCTAGATAATTTTACAACAGTATCCCATAATGAGTTAAAGTGGCTGCATGGAGATGGATGGTCCAAGGAAAATATATAATATATATTGAAAAATATATGGGTTAAAGTTCCAACCCTAAATATTCACATTAATGAAAGAATTTTTAGTCGATGGGCTATTTAATCACAAAACTAATCAAAAAACATGGTACCTTCATGACATGAGAATTCAACTAGTCTACATGTCCTTATGGTTTGAGCAAGAAAATATGCTAAATTATATCATGATCATTCATAAATTGGTCTTTTAAATTATTTTGGTTACACATAAGTCCTTTAAATTTAAGGTTTGTAATAGATTGTCCATTTAAGTTATTTTGGCCACACATAAGTTCTTTTAGTTTGTAAACATTTTCGACTTAGTCTTTCTGCTAACCAAACATTACGAAAAGGATGATGTGGCAGAAGAACTAAATTGAAAATGTTTACAAACTTAAAAGACTTATGTGTGACTAAAATAACTTAAATAATCAATATGTTACATACCTCAAACTTAATTGATTTATGTATGACCAAAATAAATTAAAGGAACAATTTATTATAAATCTCAAAGTTAAAGGACCAACCGTGTAATTTAGCAAAAAATAAAATAAAATACAAAACTAGTCTCATGGTCAAAATACGACTTTGATCACTAGTTTAAGGTTTCGCTGGACTACGTGTATGAGTCTATGACACCAGGTTAATACTAGTAAAAAAAAATTTGAGAGATAATACTAGTAAAAAATTGTTTGTCTTTTTAAACGAAAAGTACACAGCATGACATATGTAATCATATATGCATATAAGTCAGGTTAATCGGTGTCTTTAGAACACTAGTTAAAAAAACAAAATTAAATTAAATTGAAAAATACAATTTATTGATTTTTAAAAGATTGATAACATAATTTGTAACACAGTACATACTATATTTATTTTTTAATCAATGTTCTGGAAACATCGATTAACATTTCTCATTCATTAAATATGCATTTTTCAAAACAATGTCTATTTATTTAATCTTTATTCAATGCCCGTTGGTACGTAAGGTCCTAAAGTAATTTTTAGAAAAACGAAAAGTTTAGTACTTAAGTCATAAAAAAAATAGTCAAATTAATCAAAAGAAAGGAAGAAAAAAAATGGGCATATAGTAAAACAAAGTATAAAATATAAAAAATTAAAGCAATGGAAAATAATGGTGGCTTCTGTGTGGAGATTCAGAAAAAATATACTGTTAGATTTAATGTAAAAAAAGGTTTTTATTTTTCAACAAAGCAAAATAGAATGTATTATAACGACGAAAGCAGTCCACCTAATACAAGGTATACTAAAGTAAAACGCAAAAGTAAAATAACAATTACATTACCAACACAAATAAAGCACGAAGCAAAATAGCTAGCAAAGAGAAAAACATAATGTGAAAATCATACATAGTAAAGGGGTTAAACCACCGAAAATGATAATCAAAAGAAAAATTAGCATATTTTACCTTCAACCACCAAAACGAAAGGAAATTAATTTTGTCAAGTAATTGTTGTAGTTGTTCTTCTTTTTGATTAAATATTATTATATTCCGCTCTTTCCATATCGTCCAAACACATGAAAACCAAAGTAATTGCAACAAGAACCAAAAGGTACTTGATTGTCTACATGTGAGACCAAACTGCACAAAATGAACTCCTAAACAATACGGCTCAATCAATGAAATACCAAAGACTTCCAAAATAATTGCAAGACAAAAACAAATGATCCTCCATACCACACCCACTAATGTAAAGACTAAAATCTAGTGAAATTAGACCTCTCATATGATTAAGTTGTCTTTTGTTGGAATTCAGTTGCAAAGGAAACATCACACAAATATAGAAACTTTCATTAGTACTTGTTTATGCCAAATATCAGCAGCCAACAACCTATCACCAGGCTCTTCAACATGAATTAAAAAATGATAAACGTCGCTGACTGAATAGTCTATTACCAGATCCAAAAGCCATTGCCACTTATCCATTACATGTTCCTACAAAACAATGTTGTGAAAGAAGGAAGAAAAAAAAAAGCAATCCCCTACTAACTCCTCTCACGGAAACAAGGTTAATTAAGGAAATTATCATTATAAATATTCAGAATGTAATTTTTGTTCCTACAAAAAAAATTGACTTTTTAGTCCCTCCTAACATTTTCCTTTAACATTTTGAGACAAAAAATGTACGGAAAATTTTGCAAGGACTACAAATGCTGACAGAAAACTTTGCAAAGACTAAAAAGTGCGATTTATTTTTATAGGGATTAATAACAAAATTTTAAATATAGAGCCCCTTTTACGAGCTTCTTCTGTTTGCGCTACCTGTCCATCAGTTGACTTCCTTTGGAATTTATTTTCTTGGATTATGGTGGGTCAATCGCTTTTGCTCTGAGATTGAGAGTTGGTTTATAATTTCAAGTTTCTTGGGCGGGTTATGGTGTTTTCTTTGGTGGGTTGAGAGTTGAGGAGTCCCTTAGTGATTTATTTATGCAGTCGGGTGGGTCGATTACTTTTAATTTGAGATCGGGAGTCAGTTTTCTTTATAGAGTCGCTTTATGACATCTTATCCAGTGGACAAGGGTCGAGTGGTGGTGGAATCCAAATTAGTTGTGGAATAAGTCATTTTCGAGTGTTTAATTGAACTTAGATATGGTGACGAGAAGATGAGGTTCTATTTACGGGGAATTTTGATTGGTCGGATGGTTTTTTTAGAGGAGTTTCGGTGCGAGTATTGGGTGATATTGGTTTGGAATTTGTGTATGTGGTGATTCATGATGATGTTTGTGGTTTTTGCTCAAGTTTGGTTTCGGCGACTGTGTGGGAATTTGACTTTGATTTAGGTGTTGACTTTGGTTTTGGTGGTTAGTTTTACTTATTGGTGTTGGTGGTGGCCCTCGATTAGGTAGAATATGTATTGGTGTTTATATGGATTTTCTTCTGGGTCATCTGCTTGTATATGGCACCCTTTGTTTTAGTGTTTTAATCTTATCGATTTTCGTTCGACTTGAACAGAGATTTAGTAATTAATAAATTTTGCTCTTAAAAAGATAGGCTTTTCTCTTAAAACTCATGAAATACATAACATAATGATATTCATGGAATGACTTATCGAAAACAAACATATTTAGAAAGGCTTTAGTATGTGTTTTGTCCCTGCAATTAGGATGGGTCATTTAAAAATTGGTCCGTGTAATCGTTAATCTTGGCAAATTACTCTTTCAAAGTTTAATCATTTAAAATTTGGTCCCTCCCCCCACTTAATCACTGCCACGTCAATAATTCACTAACGTGACTCTGTTAATTGGCCAATAGGCATGGGAATGGACAAAAATACCCCTCTACCTCTCAGACCGATTCGAAAAGACAAATATACCCCTCCTTCCATCTACTTCAAAAACCTGAAAATCTTCATCCCTAAATTTCAATTCTCAAACAAAGAACCAAGTAAAATTAAAGAACAAAAACCCTAACCCAATTTCCTAGTCCCAATCTCAAACAACCCATGTATCATACCAACCTCATCCTTATCATCATCACCACCACTATTAACACCAATCCAATTACAATGAACTGACCTAAACCTACGACTGACATTCCTAAAAGGATCGTCTTCCTCTCCCCCTGGTGACGTTGTTCATAGAAGCTAACTGAAACCTCTTCTTCCTTGGAAGGTCCACGCTACAGTTTCAAGTTTTTCACTTTTATTCGGTGCTTCATGTCGCTCTAACGACACCGTTAACCACAATCTCTTTAACTTCTTCGATCTCAGATCATCACCTAACACCACTCCTGTTAACGGCGTTTCCACCAAAGACATTACCGTTAACGCAGAAAATAACGTTTGGTTGCCGAATAAGTCACCAGAGATGGTGGTGCCACCAAAACAACGTCCCTTCTTGTCGTCATTTTCTTCCACAACGGTGGCTTCACTTTTCTTTTTCCTTCCTCATACCCCTACGGCGCTGTTTGTCGTAGACTCTGCCAGGAAATCTCCGCAGTGGTCAACCAGAAATCCAGTTTTCTATCACTGTGAATTGCTTTGTTTGGTGTGCGGCTGTTTCCGGTGGAAAGTGTGAAGAATGAGCGGGATTTAGAAGCTTGATTGGATTCTTGATTTGGATTTAAAAGCTTGGGTTGTTATTGATTTGGATTTTGCAGATTATGATGTTGTTTTGATGATGTTAATGCTGTTGTTTTGATGTTGTTAATGACAGATTTTGATTTGGATTTTTAATGTTGTTATTGTTGTTGCTGATTTAAAATTTAATTGTTTCATTCATATGTACCCTATTGAAGATTTTGATGAATATTGCTAGGATTAACGATTATATGGACCAATTTTTAAATGACCCTTAATTGCAGGGACGAAACCCATTATTAAATCTTTTAGAAATTATTATGTGAAAAGCTTAGAAAAATACAATGATTGACTCCCGCCACTACGTATCCCTTATTAGAGCACAAATCCTTAAGTAATGCTCTTCAGAAGGATCACAACAACACTTTAATATGCACTTCATAATTAGATTCAACTCTTTAAATTTAACATGAAATACGTGGGCGCCGTTTCCGGTAGGAGATTTGAATAGGTCTCCTACGGTAGGAGACATTATAAAAGACTTATTTTTCTTGGTATAACAAAAACATGTGTTACCATTAGATTGATGAAAAACACTGATCTTACTATAGTCTCTCCACACTATAATTTTTTCACATTTTCTTCAATCTCTCAACCAAAACAACCCAAAAACAAAAAACACACTTTCTTCCTTTGTCCGTTAAACAATGGTATATGATTGGACACGTAATAAATAATAATCATCAAATTGTAAGATATAAAAAACTTTATATTAATATGAACAGCATGAAAGTTCAATTTGAAGATCATTTGGTGGCAAAAGTGGACACAAGAACATAATCAAACAAAATAACTTTGGTCTTGCACGTTGTACATTTCCACTTGTGCAAACATGATGATTTTTTGATGAGAGTGAAGACTTGGTTTTCAAGCGGTACAAGAGCTTTTTCTTCCTAGAACTTGTGTTGTCAATGGTAAGAACAACTTTACCAGGTTCACTAATTTTAAAACTGTTGCAGAGAGTAGAGAGAGTGAAAAGAAAAACTTGCAGAGAGTAATTAAGGATTTAAATAGCTAATTGATTGTATTGATTGGTTGAATTTCTGATCTAAATATTATACTTGAGAGATTGTTGTTGGTGGTGGTGGTGGGCAAGTAAGTCATGGAGGGGGGAGAGAGAAGGATGATGGAACATTGTGTAAAAAGAATCTAGTGTTGAAAGAGTAGAATAATACTATGGTCTTCAAAAATATTTAAGTACATCTAATGGTTAACATTTATTTTATATGTAAAAAAAATAAAAAAAAATCAAGTCTCCTACGGTAAAAAACTTAAAGAGGTCACCTACCGTAGCCTTTGCCAAATACGGGGCGCTTTCGCAAGCGCCAAACACAAGAAACAAAAAGTGAATAATCATGATCGTGTAAAGCGAACCTATACACAACAAACCTTATCATATATATCAACGTAATTTATAACATTAAAACAATTAAGCATTTATTCTTACACAAAATTAAAACACTATTAAGCATTTATCACATATTATTTCACAAGAAGATATTTAACACACCACATGTTTCATAATAAGATGTACATTAAACCGTAACAATTCTCTCAACAAAAAAATTAAACCGTAACAATTAATTTTAGATAAAATAATGTTTTTTCTCTTCTCTTCTCTCCTTCTCAAACCTTAGTCGTCGCCCCTTTCTTCTTCTTCTTCTTCTTGTCAGAGGGCTGATTTAGGGTCAATTTTGACCCAAAAATCACCCCTCAAAGTTGTTTTTCCTTATATCCTAATTGAATAAGTGATTTCACATATTTTCTGTTTTCTTTCGTTTGTTTTTGTGTTTTCGTCGTCTCTGAACGACTCTGTTTGTTTTGATTTCACGTATTTGTGCGGTGTGTTTTTTGATTTCCCGTCTTAGTGCGGTGTTTATTTGATTCAGGTTGAAAGATTAGCTTTGAGCAAGTGCATATTCGATCAATGACAATGACTTTGGCATCGTCAACGTTGCAGATCCGGAGACATGAGTATTCAGGAGACATAAATATAGTCATATTAGTCATATTTGTACGCATAGATACTTTGCCGTTTTATGCTATTAACATGGATGCTGTGAGTTTGTTCACAGATTCATCCTCTTTGTTTTTAGCGAATTTAAATTTGTATTGTATCAATATACTCTATCAATTTGAATGAATGAATATCGTTTATTTTTGTTAATTTTTTTTTTATTGATAAAATTAGCTTTATTGTTCATTATGGAACGAGTTGCTAACTTACACTAAAAAGTGCAAGTTACTTATGCATGACAATTATAGTACGTGACCAATTATTTAATGACGTGTAAACTTCCACCATGATTGTGTATGAAGCTAGATACTTTTTTATTTGATTTTATCCTTACTCATTCCTTGACCAAAAGGGCCAGGAACTAACATTGATTTTTTTTTCTTCTTCTAGAACCTTTGCTAAGAAGACATTTCAAATAAGATGAGCTCTTATGTTGACTATTAATGATTTTCCAACGTATGGTAGTTTGTCTAGATGATGTGCTTATGGCCAATTTCCATGCCCTTCTTGCAGCATACACACTCAATTTATATGACTCAAACATGGCTAAAAGTTGTTACATTAATTGTAGTTCAAATCGCGACTTGAGTCCTAAAATTCAGGATTTTGCAATTTTACTTAACTTCAACGACTCAAATCCATAGCAGAATCTTAAAAAAGGCAAAATCCTATAAAAATCACACAAAATCGCGAACTCCGTTCAAAATCGCAGGATTTTAAATGATCTGGAAGGATTTTGTTCATTTTTTGATACGGGTCAATTTTTGACCTCATTCATCAAATGATCTGATTTTTACCCATGACCCGGTTATGTAATGGAGGAAATGATGAGATTGATGAAGATGAACGTGTTGATATGATGAGGGATAATCCATATAATTGGCGATTTTTTTGTTATTCATGTATTTTGTTAGGCATCTAGTCTTTGTCTTGAAACTTAATAGCCAATTACTCACTTATGATCAAGTATTTTGTCAGGCATCTAGGATTTGCTAAGTATTTTGTTTAGGTTGTTTAGTATTATTATGACTACTAAAGAATATTTGACACCTAGAATTTGAGTCATTTATGTACATGTATTTTGTGGACTTGAACTTTATGTTTTGGTAGAATCTTTGATTTTGATTGCGATTTTACGATTTGCGATTTTGCTATCCTATATTGATTCTACAAAAGTCCTTGAGTAAAATCTTTTGATTTTGATTGCAATTTTGCTGATCCCTTTCGACCTGAAGTAAAATCTCGATTTTGACAACCTTGGTTATAGTGGCCATAGATGTTTCTTGAAGCAAGGGCATAAATACTAAAATGTTGCAAAGTCGTTTGATGGGACTAAAGAATCAAGACTTAGACATTCTCTAACAAGTGGGTAAATTGTACTAAATCAAAAATCACTCTTGGTAAGTTGAGTTAAAAGTTTACTAGGGTGGTAAGAAACACATGGAAAAAGGAGAAGCATTTTCTTCAACTGGCCTTATTGGGAACATAGTTCAGTGCGTCATAAACTTGATGAGATAGAAATAGAGAAGAATGTGTGTGATAACGTGCTTAATTAATACAATTTTGGGTCTTGGTAATTGTATATAGCCTAAACAAGTGTTTATAAGTTAGGGTAATACTTACCTCATAAATCGGTTTTGTGGGATGTGTTAGGACTAACCACAATTTTAAGAAAACTTTTTAACTCAAGTGACAAGGAAGACCATATTTTTGTTCTTCTATGAACAAATTATTTACTAAAAATAAATGATATTGATTCATTCAAAGTGATAGATCTATGCAGTGAAATTAAAGGGGTGAATTTACGAACAAATTCACAACATCCATAACAATAGCATAAAATGGTAAAATACATAAGCCTACAAATATGATTATATTCAAATCTTTGAAATACTCATGCCTCTGTACAACGTTAACGACGACAAAGTCATTGATTGGATCTGCACTGAATCGAAGCTGATATGACAATCTAATCCGAACAAACACCTGGACAACGTCGCACTAAGACGGCGGACAAAACAACGTCGCACTATAAGACGACCGAGGAAATCAAGAAAGAAATTTCTAAATAGATGTGAAAATCACTTATTTAAATGAAAGGGAAAGAGAAAAACAATTTAGAGGTGTGATATCAGGTCAAAACTTGAACCTAAATCACTTCTCTTTGGTGGATGAAGGAAAAAAAATCTAGGATTTTAAGTAACGGCTCACTAGAGAGAGCGTGGTTTTTTTTTCATGATCTCAACAAAATAATTGTTTAAATTTTTTTAACCATTATTTTGCATAGTTTTTTTTTTGTAGTTGCCAGGGTTTGAACCCCGAAAGTTACATATATATTATGCATTGTCTCTACCAACTGAACTAAGTTCACGAAGACTTATCTTGCATAGTTTAGTAATATTGTGAAATTTATAATTCAAAATAAAAATTGTAATAATATAAAAATAAGGTTTAATACATAAAAGATCCATCCTAGTCCACTACAAATTTTGTTGTTGGGCCCAACAAATGAACCTGTTTGATGGAGTATCTATTAACCTAACCCTATATATTTGAAAACCTAATACATTAGCGCCGTTCCTCTTCCTCCCTTGCTCAATCCTCCTTTTTCTTAGCGCCGCTCCTCTTCCTTCTTCTGTCTGATTTCAAGTTCAAGTGATGAGGAATGGACTCTCTTTTGCCAGCAAGATATTCTAGATCTTCAAGTACTTGTAGCATCTTTGATTCAATTTCTTTGTCAAATGAAATGAAAGAAGCATTGAAGAAATTCCATACCTTGCTAGGACTAGAATGAGATCCAACTTCAAGATCGCATCTATAGACTTCAATGTCGATGGTTTTTAAGAGATCCTCGGCATCTAACACAGCATCTTTAACGACATCAAGCCAAACTTTCACGTGTTGATTTCTGATCTGCTTTTTTCTGCATCGTCGATAAGAAGATTGATCGATAGAAGCATGACACAACTTCACAACAATTAGAGGTATCTCACGTAAGGAACCAATTTTATTTTTTGCATGCACCATTTTTTTATTTTATTTTATAAAATCTGTTAGCTTTTGATCTGAAATCAATTAATTAAAAGGTGAACTTACATCATGTTCTCCTACTAACTCATTTTTGTCTGATTTGAATATTTGCAGAAAGTGCACATTCAGATTTGGCTTTGAGAAAAAGGATTTGAGGACTGTATAGATTGAATCACGGTGAGTTTCATTTTCATTATTTTGAAACATTGTTATAGCATGAGTCCGAATTGTCCGATCACGGAAAATGACTTTTTTTAATAGCGTGATGGAGCTGATGTATGGATAAAACATCATTTTCACATTTAAGAATCTAACATGGTAGATTGATTGAATTCAACAACTCTTAATTTCACAATTATATAAATTCCTTGTAAATAGGTTACCAATTATTACAAATTTCTTGTAAATAGGTTACAAGTAAGTTAACTGCAAAATTTCTTCCAAGCTTAAGGAGGCAAAAGTCAGTGACTTAAGGACCAGAGGTTAGACACTGCTCTTGTGTTTTTTCAGCATAGCTTATTTGTTGTTTTTTCTCAAGTTTTTCATATTTGGGTTCTGGTGTATATTTTTTTATGTATGTGTTGGGTCATTGACTGTCGGAGGAAAACTTGCATGGTATCATAGCTCTAAAGATAAAGTCTAGTTTTAGTACTAAGTTTTGTAGTGCCATCTTCAGCACTAACCGTTACCTTTGGTAAAGTTTCAACATATGTTTTAACGTTAAAAATATAAGGATTATCTTCCCTTTTTATTACTGGAAGTAGAATTTAGGAAGACGTGAATCTCTAGGTGACCACAATAGAAAATATAATGCATAATTTGAGGTGATGACACAATAACACAAACTAGTCCTAGTAAATTGATATACTTAAAAGCTCATTCAAAAAAGAGAGAAAAAAAATTAAAATACCAACGTGTGTGTTTTGGTGAACGGTGAGATTGAAAAATCACGGTGAGCTAATGTGATTTGATGAAACTACAAAGTGCAGCTCTTGCTAAAGTCACAATGGTTTGTTGTAATTTTCTTTGATCTCACTTCTCATCCATACACAATGACAACTGAAGTAGCCTTTCATAAGCAAATTCACATTCCATAATGAACGATGAAACTAATCTCCTCAGTAGAAAAACTTAATAGCTCGAACTCCTTTTTGTTTTATTAATATTTAATAGTGAAACAAAATTATAAAATTGATAGATTCCATCAATTAATGTTAATAATAAATATGACAGTATCATTTAGGGTCATGGATATAAAATCGCATATCATCTCAAACACTATACTAATATTATTTTCTATTTAAATAAAAGCAATGTATTCATCATATCCTTTATAAATATGAAATCTCAAAAGGATTTCATTTCTATTATTACCAAAGTTCCACCTTAAAATAACACTTTCTAGAAACAACCTTAGCATACGTCTTTAGTTTATCCACTGTCAAATCACAGTCAACCTTATCGGTAATCTTCCAAGTTATAACAGACTCTAATTTTTGCCCGGAAATACATTTTCTACTTTCATTTTCCTACAACCAACCCTTCCCTGATATTTGTCTGACTTATGAAATTTCCCATAATAGAATGACAGTATATCCTTCATCTTATTGCGGATAAATCTTTTCACCTGAACGAGGTTTTCCCAAATATATACAAACCAAGGACTATCTAGCCTCCTAAATTTTAGTCCAGGTGTCACTTCTAGAAGATAAAGTTTTGTCTCTAAACGCTTCAGTTGGGCTCAAAGTACTTGTTGAGGGAGTGGGAATTGGTAAAGTGGAAAAGGGATCTTACTAGCTTCTATGTTGATTTTGTAAAATTTACTCAAGTCGTTCCAGTTTGCCTAGATATACCGGTGGGAAAAGCGTGTACAATGCTTGCACCTTCAAAAATCATAAGCACACTATTAGGTGACTTATGATCAAGTAAAAATAAAACTATTGATCTGTTTTGGCTTGCAAGTAATCAAGGCCAATCGGCTTCCCAAAACAGATCATTGGCTCCACTTTTACTTAATCTGAAGTCACGTGTTAGAAATCTTATTATTTATGAAGGTGTATGCATATTAAACGATTTTCCCACAAGTATTTCAATGTGAACCTGAACGACTTGAGTGGATTTTACAGAATCAACAGAGAGACAAATTTTGTTTCCCTTTTACCGATCCCTAATCCCTCAACAAGTGCTTTGAGCCGAACTATAGTGTCTAGAGTCAAAACATAATCTTCTATAAGTAAAGCCTGAACAAAAATTTTAAGAGGCCAGTTTTGTCCTTGCATTGTATTTAAATAGGAAGAACCATGTTCAACTGAAAATATTTTTCGGCAATAAGAAGATGGATATACTGTCATTTTATTATGGGAAATTTACTAAGTCTGACCAATACCAGAGATGGACTGGCTTTAGAAAAGTGAAAGCAGGAAATGCATTTATGGATAAAGAACTTTCATTGGGCCAAGGTTTTTCTTATTGTCGACAAATCATTTCACTTGAACTAAGTTCTTCCTAAATATATATATAAGTCAAGGACTAAACCAGCCTCTTCATGTTCAGTCCAGGCTTTACTTATAGAAGATTATGTTTTGACTGGAACAACCTTAGTTCGGCTCGAAACACTTGTTGAGGGAGTAGGAATTGGTAAAGGAAAACAAGATCTTACTGGCCTCTTTGTTAATTTTGTAAAATCTACTCAAGTCATTCCAGTTTGTCCAAAAATACCAAAGGGAAGAGCGTGTACAATGCTTACACATTCAGAATTCATATGCACTCTATTCGATGACTTCAAATAAAGTAAAACTTGAGCTACTAGTCTGTTTTGGGTTGCACGTATACGAGGCCAAGCGGCTTCCCAAAAGAAAACACTAGCTTCAGTTTTATTAATCTGAAGTTACATGTTAGAAAACTTATTATTTCTAAATGTGTAAGCATTGTTTACAATTTTCCCATAAGTATTAATATGCGAATTGGAATGACTTGAGTGGATTTTACAAAATCAACAGGGTGTCCTATAAGATATTGTTTCCCTCTACCGATTCCTAATCCCTCAAAAAGTGCTTTGAGCCCAACTAAAGATTTTAGAGTCAAAACATAATCTTATATAAGAGAAGCCTGAACTGAAATTGAAGAGGCCATTTTAGTCCTTGGATTGTATAATTCTGGGAAGAACTTCATTCAAGTTCGAAGATTTTTCGTCAATAAGAAAAACCTCGTTCCAGGGAAAATTCTTTGCCCGAAAATACATTTTATACTTTCATTTTCCTACAACCAACCCATCCCTGGTATTTGTTAGACTTATGAAATTTCCCATAATAGAATGACAGTATATCCTCCATCTTCTTATTGCGGATACATATTTTCACTTGAACGAGGTTTTCCCAAATATATACAATCCAAGGACTAAATAGCCTTCTAAATTTTAGTCCAGGTGTCACTTCTAGAAGATTATGTTTTGTCTCTAACGCTTCACTTGGGCTCAAAGTACTTGTTGAGGGAGTGGGAATTGGTAAAGGGGAAACAAGATCTTTCAAGCTTCTTTGTTAATTTTGTAAAATCAACTTAAGTCGTTCCAGTTCGCCTAGATATACCGGTGGAAAAATCGTGTACAATGCTTACACATTTAAAAACCATAAGCACATTATCAGGTGATTTCGGATCAAGTAAAACTTGAACCATTGATTTGTTATGGCTTGCAAGTAATAATGGCCAAGACGTTTCCCAAAAGAGATCATTGACTCCACTTTTACTTAATTTGAAGTCACATATTAGAAAGCTTATTATTTATGAAGGTATATGCATTTCAACGATTTTCCCACAGATATTTCAATGTGAACCGGAACGACTTGAGTGGATTTTACATAATCAACAGAGTGGCCTATTTTTTTTCCTTTACCGATTCCTAATCCCTCAACCAGTGCTTTCAGCCGAACTAAAGTTTTTAGAGTCAAAACATAATCTTCTATAAGGGAAGACTAAACAGAAATTTGAAGAGGCCAGTTTAGTCCATGCATTGTATTTAATTGGGGTTCAAGTGAAATTTTTTTTTTTTTGGAAATAAAAAGAGGGAGGATAAACTATCATTTTATCATGGGAAATTTACTCAGTCTGACAAATACCAAAGATAGACTGGCTTTAGAAAAATGAAAGCAGGAAATGCATTTATGGATAAAGAATTTTCAATGGGCCAAGGTTTTTCATAGTGTCGACAAATCTTTTCACTTGAACTAAGTTCTTCCTAAATATATACAAGCCACATACTTAATCAGCCTCTTCATGTTCAGTCCAGGCTTTACTTATAGAAGATTATGTTTTGACTCAAACAACCTTGGTTCGGCTCGAGACACTTGTTGAGGGAGTAGGAATTGATAAAGATAAACAAGATCTTAATGGCCTCTCTGTTGATTTTTCAAAATCTACTCAAGTCGTTCTAGTTCGTCCAAAAATACTAGTGGGAAAAGCGTGTACAATGCTTACACATTCATAAGTCATAAGCACTCTATCCGGTGACTTCAAATAAAGTAAAACTTGAGCTCCTGGTCTGTTTTAGGTTGCTCGTATATGAGGCTTAATGACTTCCCAAAAGAGATCACTAGATTCAACTTTACTAATCTAAAGTTACATGTTAGAAAACTTATTATTTCTGAATGTCTAAGCATTGTTTACATTTTTCCCACAAGTATTACTATGCGAATTGGAATGACTTGAGTGGATTTTACATAATCAACAGGGTGTCCTATAAGATATTGTTTCCCTTTACTGATTTCCTAGTCCCTCAAAAAGTGCTTTGAGCCCAACTAAAGATTTTAGAGTCAAAACATAATCTTATATAAGAGAAGCCTGAACAGAAATTGAAGAGGCCGACTTAGTCCTTGGATTGTATATTTATGGGAAGAACTTCGTCCAAGTGGAATTATTTTTCGGCAATAAGAAAAACCTCGTTCCAGGGAAAATTCTTTGCCCGAAAATACATTTTATACAATCCAAGGACTAATCCAAGGATTTGTTAGACTTATGAAATTTCCAATAATAGAATGACCGTGTATCCTTCATCTTCTTATTGCGGATAAATCTTTTCACTTGAACGAGGTTTTCCCAAATATATACAATCCAAGGACTAAATAGCCTTCTCAATTTTAGTCCAGGTCCCACTTCTAGAAGATTATGTTTTGTCTTTAAACGCTTCACATTGGCTCAAATTACTTGTTGAGGGAATGAGAATTGGTAAAGGGGAAACAAGATATACCGGTGGGAAAAGCGTGTTGAGGGAGTAGGAATTAATAAAGATAAACAAGATCTTAATGGCCTCTCTGTTGATTTTGTAAAATCTACTCAAGTCGTTCTAGTTCTTCCAAAAATAACAGTGGGGAGAGCGTGTACAATGCTTACACATTCATAAGTCATAAGCAATCTATCTGGTGACTTCAAATAAAGTAAAACTTGAGCTACTAGTTAGTTTTGGGTTGCTCGTATACGAGGCCAAACGACTTCCCAAAAGAGATCACTAGATTCAATTTTACTAATCTGAAGTTACATGTTAGAAAACTTTGTTGAACCAAAAAAAATTTTTATGAATGTTTTAATGATAACAAAACTTATGGAATAAACGCTAAGTTTTATGAATTGTGATCTACTGATGTTTGCACTTAAGTATTTTCAGAGAAGTAGACAATAAATAAGTCTCTTACAAGTGCATATATATATATATATATATATATATATATTCAATGAAAGAATACCAAACCAGTAGCATCACAAGCTCAAAGAAGATATAGAAAGAATATTGTTTGAATCAAATGAGTGTTGATTTAAGATTCAACAAGAAGATGTATTTTATGATCAATTGACTAATCCTCGTCACTACATGGTTTTCAACAAAGCCTTAAAAGATTTGAGTAATAAAGGGTTGTGAGAAGATGTAAAAGATTCGAGGAATAAATCCTTAGAAGATGTGTTTGAATGACACTCAATGAACAAGAAACATTGTGTGGAATCATTGAGAGGAATTATGAGAAGAATTGCATAATTAAACAATTCATGGTTGATTGACCAAGAAGATATTGTCTTCTTATATAGAAGAGAACATTATCAACTTTGATGAAAAGAAGGTTCTCATTATGAAGATGATTATTACACTCGAAATTATTCTCATTACTTTCTCGAAATAATTAGAATCAACTTCGAAGAGAAACCAACCGATGAATGAATTATTCATTAATTGGAGAATTATCAAGGAAGAAAATTCATGATCATATGCATGAAGATTCTATCATAATAGACTTAGGAAGACCCAAGAATCTTCCATCATTTTTCAAGATATGATTTGGGAGAATAGAAATCAATCAAAGGAATTTTTACTTTGAGAAATGTTTCTCATGTTCTTACAAAGAACACTCTGGTCATACAAAGTGAAGAGAACGTCCCCACTTTATTTTTTTTTAGGCTTAATAGCAGTTTTCTCCCCCTAACTTTCACGAAGTTGCGATTTTGGCCCCCTAAGAAAAAAACAACAAAACCGCCCTTTAAGTTTTGCAACTGTAGCAAATTCTGCCCCCCAAGGCCAATTTTTTTTGCACCTACATGAATTTAAAATAAAAATATATATAAAAATAACACGTGGCACATCACTTAGAGTGCCACGTCAGCGTAGTTCGAGTCAAAATTGGTCTTGGGGGCCAAAACTGCCACATGTGCAAAACTTAGGGGACGGTTTCGTAGTTTTTTTTCTTAGGGGACCAAAATCACAACTTTAGGAAAGTTAGGGGGCTAAAATTACTATTAAGCCATTTTTTTTATAACACATATTTACATTTATTATCTGGTTATCTACTAATATGTTTTGTGAGAATGTTTCAGTGAGAATGTTCTCGAGAACGTTCTGACCTCGCAAAGATAACAAAACATCTTCACCAAAGCAAATGACAAATATAATCTTTTGATAAATGTCAAGAATGTGCAGAATCAAAGATCAAGAAAAATTGTTATTCTTTTTGTCTCACCAAAAGAAGGATCAATGATCATAAGAATCAAGATCCTTTAAGGCATTAAAAGGCAAGAAATCAAGGCAAATCTAGAGTGTATTTGCACATGGACCTTAGAACTTTTTATGGAATAAAATCAGCAGAAGCCCTATGCATTTTTTCGATCCATTAAGGAATAAAGTGGAAAATATCTTCAACGAATTGATCACAAGTGCTCCTTGGAAATAAAGCAAATGACATCCTTGAGTTACATCATCTTATGACATCAAGGTGACATCAACAAGTGGCTATCAAGTTTCTACACAATAACAGGTCATAACAACTTGCAAAATGTGTTCCTTCTTTGCTCAAGTTTGGCTTGTACAGAGAGAACGTTTTGGGTAAGCAAAACCACCAAAGAAAGATCTCAAAAGTTGTTCCTTGTGATAAAAGCATATGACATCACGATGACATCAACACATCTTAACAAGTGACCAGCAAGCTTCTACATCAAGAGTAGAGCTAATGACATCTTGCAAAACGTGTTGCTTTGGGCCCAAGTTAAGGCTGGAACTAAGAGAACGTTCTGGGCAGTGACGAGAACATTCTCTGTATGCTTTATCTCCAAGCTTCTTTAGAGCACAAATTTGAATTTGAATTGGAAGAACAACAACTCTTTTTTGGCTTGCTCTCCAAGGTTTTGCTGCTCTATAAATACAAGAGGTCTTGAGTAAAGCAAGAGTTTGAAATAAAAAAAGCTTTCATATCTCTCTCTCAAAACTAAAGAAATCATTCTCTTCAACAAACATAAGAAAACTCCATAATCTCTCACACTATATTTTGTGTCTCATATTTGTATTTGTAAAAATCTCTTTTGTTTAAGTTATCATTTAAAATCTCTTTTGTTTGAGATATCATTTAAAATCTCGTTTGTTTGAGATATTATTTTGTACCAAAATCCATCATCATACAAAGTATAATCTATATCTCAAGTCTATTTGGGATCAATAGTTTGAGATAGAAAAGTTCCAACCTTTCTTGTGCAAAAGCAAAGAATTGTAGAAGTCTGCTGAGGTTGATAATACATGTGCTTCGGGATGATCTGGTGTGATCAAGACCTTATAGTGCTAGTCATAAGTTTCTACTAGCTGAATATTATAGTGGATAATCTCACTCGAAGTGTGAGGACTAGAAGTAGTCGGGTTTGTTGAACCAGGATAACTCTCCTGGGTTATTCCTCTCTCTCTCTCTCTCTCTCTCTCTCTCTCTCTCTCTCTCTCTCTCTCTCTCTCTCTCTTTTACTTTTTACACAATATGCACACACGATCACACGCATTAATATTTATTTATCTCCAGAAGACTCAGGTCCTAATTAATCACAACCATAATAATCCAGTGTTCTTTGGCCGTAATTTAATCTTTACTTTATTAATTGACTCCAGAACATTCTGGTCCAAGATAAAACAACTGTCTAAATATTTAACTAAAGTTTAAATTCATATTATTGTTTTATCATTCTGCCACTATATTTCTCCAGAATATTCTGGTCTTTGTTTAATATAACTTTACATTTCAGCTTAATATCATTTTTCTCATTTTGCTTATATAATTATTCTCCAGAACATTCTGGTCTTACATATATTTACATTTCAGCTTAATATCATTTTTCTCATTCTACTTATATAATCATTCTCCAGAACATTCTGGTCCTACATATATTAATTGTTATTTATTTGTTAGACTAATAGTAACCAAGAATTTTCTTGAGTATATAAACTTAATTAAAGTTTCTGGAATAATTTTAAAAGGGTCACAATTCAAACCCCCCCTTTCTTGTGACTATTTCTTCCACTTCAAACTTATTATTTTAGAATGTGTAAGCATTGTTTATATCTTTCTCACAAGTATTACTATGCAAATTGGAATGACTTGAGTGGATTTTACAGAATCAACAGGGTGTCCTATAAGATATTGTTTCCCTTTACCGATTCCTAATACCTCAAAAAGTGCTTTGCGCCCAACTAAAGTTTTTAGAGTCAAAACATAATCTTATATAAGAGAAGTCTAAACTGAAATTAAAGAGGCTAGTTTAGTCCTTGGATTGTATATTTCTGGGAAGAACTGCGTTCAAGTGAAAACATTATTTGGCAATAAGAAAAACCTCGTTTCGGAAGAAAAAAAATTGGAAAAATTTTTTTGCTTGGAAATACATTCTCTACTTTCATTTTCCTACAACCAACTCATCCCTGATATTTGTCTGACTTATGAAATTTTCCATATTAGAATGATAGTATATCCTTCATTGGTTTTCCCAAATATATACAAATCAAGGACTAACTTGCCTCCTCAATTTTAGTCCTGGTGTCACTTCTAGAAGATTATGTTTTGTCTCTAAACACTTCACTTGGGCTCAAAATACTTGTTAAGGGAGTAGGAATTGGTAAAGGGAAAACAAGATATTACAAGCTTCTTTGTTGATTTTGTAAAATTTACTCAAGAAGGGGGGGTTGAATTATGCTTTCTCTTCTCCTAAAACTGAATTCACTAATAAGAATCTAATAGAGATCAGAGTCTGATTCAATGTTTAGAGTCTAAATGCAGTGGTTAAGTAAAGAGAGAGAGAAAGAAGAAAGACATAAAGCAATTATACAGGTTCCTTCCACAATCCGAAAGTAGTCATGTCCTCCTTGCACTTTCAAGAAGAATTCACTAAAATCAATATCTGATTACAATTGCTCAAGCACAAAAGCAAGAGACTTCAAACTACTCAAGCACAAAAGCAAGAGGTTTCGTATGCTCAAGTACAAAAGCAAGAGACTTCTAATCAAACAGAATTCCACATAAATATGATAGAGGTTGAACACTTGATATACAATCAGTGGTTTTCACAATACAAATCAGATAAGACTCTTAAGACTCTAGAATTTTTGAGATATGAAAGTTGTTAAGAAATTCTAGGTGAACTTTGATGTGAAACAATTTTAGTAGAGTTTTGGCACTTGTAAAATTGTTGTGAGTCTCTTACAATTTTCAAGTCTTCACTCCTTTATATAGAGGTGTGAAAGAAACGTTGTAGATTTCCAACAAATCAAAAGAGTCATTGTCCTAAGAAGGAACAATTTCAAATCCATTCCCTGAATAGAGAGTCACCAGCGTATTCATAGCTGTTGTCCTGTACTGCAGACATGAGGAGTGGCGTAGTGAAGGTAGTGGTTTTACAATTGTACTATGTCCTTTTTCCTGCGCTCTTAAGTGGATAAGCATCCAATTGCCATCTAATTCCTCTGAAATGCTGTATTTTTTGCAGCTTTTGTTGTTGTTGGAACTATGTGGTTTGGTTCAGCAACTACTCCGATTGAATTTTTTGGTCCTACTCGTTATCAATGGGATCAAGGATACTTCCAGCAAGAAATATATCGAAGAGTTGGTGCTGGGCTAGCCGAAAATCAAAGTTTATCAGAAGCTTGGTCTAAAATTCCTGAAAAATTAGCTTTTTATGATTACATCATAATATGTAGAACATGTTTCAAAGTTTGATTGAGTTAACATCAAATAGAATTTTAATCTACTTAGCTTGCTTTCTAATTTAATTTTAATATGCAGATGAGACAAAGGAGAATTTGACAATTTCATTTGATATTTCGTTTCTTGTTGGATATGAACAATGTTGGGGAAGTCTATTAATTTTTTTTACGCTCATGTAGTATGGTTCACTATTACAGACCAGCTAAAATCCAGAGCTTCTTATTGTGTTTTTTATTTTAGAATCTGAACGTCATGGGAAACTAGAAAACAGTTAAAAAAAGACAGAAATTTAACCAATGATAGCAAATACCGATCATATACACTTTAACTTAACTTTGGATAATTCTACGCCATCATATCCTCAACACTCTCGAGATGATACTCAACTTCCCTGAAAAATGCAAACTGAAAACGCACATAATTATTGGCTTTGATCACTGAAAAATGCAAACTCAGTCACTGAATCTGACGTTGTTTAGTACTATTGCTCCTCAACATTCCCTTTAGGCATTCTCATGACGTTGTTCTATACATAAAGTATAAACATTTATATATTTAATTTCCACCACCAATATTATTTTTTGTTTATGTTGAAAAGCATTTTGTTCCCTCCTTGCATGCTTTTCTTAGTTGGGAAGCTCAAAATAGCATATCAATTACTGACACAACATTCATAGTAAATCAATATTCAATCTTGAAGTTAATAATTATGGATTTCCTCTGAGACTTATGTCAGACAATCAAACAGTTTCCTCCTTGGTTAATATTACATTACTGCAACAAGGAAAAAGATTGCACATCTTGTAAGATAAGTTGATAAACCTTAAAAGAAAAAGACTTTTGTTAATAAGGTGATGGATCGATGTATGGAAAAAATATCATTTCATAATTTGAATAAATTTCTTCTAAATAGATTACCAAAACATTAACTACTTAACTATATTTGTCTAATTCACATACATATTTTCTAAGTTACCTAGAAATAATTTTTCAAAAGGAGCTAACTATATCATCATGAACTGCAGAATTTCTCCCAAGCATAAGGAGGCAAAATTCATTGACGTTAAGTTCTTAGTACATAAACATGAAGACCTGAGGTTAGGCACTGCTCTAATTGCAATGATCAGAAACGTTAGAAAGCATATCTTATTTGTTGTTTTTTTCTCAGGCCTCTTATATTAGGATTCTGGTGTATATTTTTCTAAGTATGTTTTAGTAATATGTTATACTTAAAAGCTCATTAAAAAAAACGTAAAATAACAATGTGTGTTTGGGTGAGCGATGGGATTGAAAAATCACAGTGAGTTGCTATTACTTGATGAAACTACAATGTGTAGCTTTTGCTAAAATCACAATGGTCGGCTTTCCCTTAATCAAAAGCTATTCCTTGTATTTTCCCTCTTAATCGATCATATAATTTATATGCTTAAAATATAACTCCACTTTCCCTCAACATACGTCTATATCTCTGGTTAAAGATACGAGATTCATTGAACCAACTGACTTCTGATGCGTCGATGAAAAACTAGTTGATTATTTCAATAACATAGGCATGGATAGTTATACATAAATATAGACCTACCCACTATCTCTAACAAGATAACACATATACATAATCTAAATCATGTCCCTTAGATGATACACTACATCAACGACAAAGCATTAAGAACAGATTTAAACTAAAGATTATATTGAATGCATAAATCATATACAACTTGTAAAATTAAGAGTACTACATAGAATTCAAGCTCCTAGCCTTCCAATGGTCTTTCACGCCTTTTTCCCTCCATTCTCTCTCTATTTGTCTCAAAGAACAGTGATTAGCTTATGAGGAAATGAGCTAAATCCAATATTTATAGAGGTTCCGTATTTTTAAATTCGCTAGATAAAGCAAGAATTGTCTAGTGAATCAAGCTCTCTTCCTTGGAGGAAAAATCCAATTGTTTTCATATATTTCTTGAACCGCCTTAGTTCGCTAGGCAAGCCAAAACTCGCATATGAATTGGCTTTGGAATTTCCATATGGAACTCTCAGTTTTGAGTCGCTTTCACATCGCTGAGCTCGCCTAGCAAACCGTGCTTTTCACTAGATGTCTTTGTAATGCTCTGGCTTGGCCTCTGACTTATGCGTTTACTTCGCTTTATTCCGTATTGATGTATTCACAATCAAAACCTTCATAAAGGTGATGGAAACAGACGAAATAGCTTCCTGACATAGTTGTAATATATAAACGATACTTATATATAATTGGGGGTTTTATATTAAGTTAATTTTAAAACAAGTCGATAAGGGCTAATGTAAATAACAGTAATTTGACACCTATCAACTCTCCCCAACTTAGAAATTTGTTTGTCCTTAAACAAAAGTTCTCAAACAGATATTTTCATCCTTTAGAAATTGATTGAATACGAGAATGGATTCACAAGGTTTATAGTGAATTAAACATTTTTGAAAGAGACAAAGGATATTGCATTATTCAATAGTGAATTGTACATGCAAGTCTTATGTTTAGCACTAATCTTGAATCAGACCATGAATGTGAACTATGTCCAAAACACAAATTTCATTTCACACATTTCAGCTTAATAACATAGGTAATATTGAATCACACCTAACACACTTCTTTATAAGTAAATGATGAAAATGAAGAATATATGTGGACTTGAACTCAAATCTGACAATCATGCTAACATTCGGATTAATTTAGGCGTTCATTTAAGCATATCAGTGTAAAAGCATTAAAGCATATATCACTAAGGTCTTTTGAGGGTTGCAATGGGACCTAGTTACAAAAGAATTGTCATTTTTAGAGCATTTAATTCAAAGTGGCCTTGGTATAGAGGAGCATACACACATTTGATATTTACAATAAACATACTACTTATAATCACAAATCTTCTTTTTTACAAACCCTTGGTGATATAAACATTGTTATAAACTATCCTTGACAACTTATTCTATTTTATTTTTATTTTTTCTTTTTCAATGTTTTCTTTTCTTTTTCTTTTCATTTTTCTTATAGTCGTCAAGCTAGTATTTGAAAATCACCATGTTACTTGACATTCAAGTAAGCCTCATTTTTCTTCCAAAATTGAACAAAACCATATAATTTAAATGAGGGTTCTTCTATCCCGAGACAAGGGACATCCAATCCTAAGCACATGTCACTACACTAGTTAAACTAAAATAAAGGGAATCAATTAAGAATGGGAAGAAAGAGGAAACAAATTGACTTTTTTATTTGTAAAATATAGGGAATTAGTTTTATGCTTGGTTTCGAAGTGATAAACCAAACAAATAATTAAACTAAAATAAAGGGAATCAGATAAAAAGGAGAAGAAAGAGGAAATATTTAGGCTTGGTTGGAAGTGATAAACCATAAAAAAAGAATTATTTCAAAGAATTAGTAAATTTGGAAACAAACTCCTCAATAATAAATTGTTTTTTTTTTTTTTTAAAATACAGGGAATTTGTTAGGCTTGGAAGTCATAAACCCAAAAAATTTGTTCTTCAAAAATTGAACAAATTATTTTGTTATTTTGCAAAATGACTATTAGGCATATACTATTAACAACATTATGAGTTTAAGGGATGATAATTATGAAATTTTCCTGGAGTACAACTTTAGTAGTAGTAGATAGATATCATTATATATTTTCAAGCTCTTTTTTTTTTGAAAGATATATTTTCAAGTTTTGTTTATTGCAATTAAAAGCAAAATTTATAAATTAGAAAAACAACTTCTTTTATAAAAAAATAAATAATATTCTTTGATACAATATAAATTCGCTAAAAACAAAAATGATGAATCTACGAACAAACACACAACATCCATGATAACAACATAAAACGACAAAATACATAAGTCTAGAAATATGATTATATTCAAGTCTTTAGAATACACATGCCTCCCTATATAAAATGTCAACGGCATCAAAGTCATTGATTAGATCTGCACTAGATCAAAGTTAATCTGATAATATAAACCAAACAAACACCCAAACATGATGGGAAAGACAAACAATGTCACACAAAGACGGCGAACAAAACAACGTCACACTAAGACGACAGACGAATCAAGAAGGAAAATTCTAAATAGATATTTGAAAATCACTTATTTAAATAAAGGTAAAAAGCAAAACAATTCAGAGGTGTGATATCAAGTCAATTTACCTTAAATTATTCCTCATTGGTGACGGATCACTAAAGAGAGCACGCTTTTTTTCATGATATCAACAAAAAAAACTTATTTAAAATTTGTTGAGCCATTATTTTGCATAGTTTAATATTGTAAAATTTATAATTCAAAATAAAATTGTAATAATATAAAAATAAGGCTTATTACATAAAAGATCCATCCTAGTCCACTACAAATTTTGTTGTTAGGCCCAACAAACGAACCTGTGTTTGATGGAGTATCTATTAACCTAACCCTATATATTTTTCGACAAAAAAAAAAACCCTATATATTTGAAAACATGTTATAATAATCCTCCTCCATTAGCGCCGCTCCCCTTCCTCCCTTGCTCAATGCTCCTTTTTCTTAGCGCCGCTCCCCTTCCTTGCTTGCTCAATCCTCCTTCTTCTGTCTGATTTCAAGTTCAAGTACTTCCATGCCTTGCTAGGATTGAGATCCAACGTCATGATCGCATCTAGAGACTTCAATGTCGATGGTTTCTAAGAGATCCTCGGCATCTAACACAGCATCTTTAACGGCATCAAGCCACACTTTCACGTGTTGATTTCTGATCTGCTTGTGTTCTGCATGGTCGATAATAAGATTGATGGATAGAAGCATGATGTTGAGTTACATGAGAATTGAATTTTCTTCCGTGAAAGTAGCCCACACTAGAGGTATCTCACGTAACCAACCAAATTTATATTTTGCATGCACTCTTTTTTTTTATTTTTTATAAAATCTGTTTGCTTTTGATCTGAAATCAATTACATCATGTGTAATTCTTTATTTTGTATATTTTTTTCTGACAAAATAATTGTTCTCCTGCTAACTCATATTTGTTTGACATTAATTTGTAGAAAGTGCACATTCAGATTTGGCTTTGAGCAAAAGGATTTGAGGACCGTAGGTTGAATCATTGTGAGTTTAATTTTCAATGCTTGTTTTTCACGTGGGTTCTTATGATATAGTCAGCTAATTTTGAAAATGACATTGGTTAATAGCGTGAAGGATCGATGTATGGAAAAAAAATATCATTTTAATATTTAAGAATCTAACACGGTTGGTTGATTGAATTCACAATTTATATATATTCCTTGTAAATAGGTTACCAAGACAGTTAACTTCTTAACTATATTGATGACACTTTGTCATCTCTCTTTTGTTTGTCATTTTTATGCATTTTTATGTTGAAACTCGTTGTAATTATGAGAGTTTGAAGCTAAAAGGAAAAGGAAGCATGAAGCATGAGGAAGCACAAATCGGCCACGATTATGAGGTTCAACATAAAAATGAATAAAAGTTACTAACAAAAGAGAGATGGCAGATTGTCATCACAACTCCAAACTTGCATTGTTATTGCCCTTAAGGAACCAACTTAAAATGAAAAATAACAATGAAATAACACTTACTTCACCAATGGTCATGTCAAAAGTTCATATTCTTAGTTAGCAATTGATGAACTAACTTGCTTGGCAACACTTGCATTCCACAACTTCTCGCAACAATATTGAAAATTACACAGTCGACATGCAGAACTACTATGTTACCAAAACTTGAAAAATTTCTGAGCATCAATCAAAGTCAGTATTATGCACACACTTTTAAAGACTTTTTGGGTTATAACGAGGCTTAGGTCACAGGTTGGATCATTTGGAAAGTATGTTTAGAAAAACAATTCAGTTAAGCACCATTCTACTGGTCTATAGAAACAATATTTATATGAGGGGACTAGAGAATTTTGTTACTTAATGAAACTAATCTACTTTTGTCTTTAAGCATTTTTTTTTTAGCTGAAAATTGATAATTCGGCTTATTTTATTATGCTTTTTTTTATAAGACATAACACAAAGTGATATTTTGCTTCTCTAGTACCCCTATCCCAAACTTAAGTTGTTGCTAGTTGCTAGTTGCATGAGCAACCCCAAACTTAAAATTTTTTTATAATGAAACACATATACCATGCCTAACTCCAACAAACATTGGGAAATATTCCTAAGGTCTCTAGGCTTGTAAAGTGGTTTGCCACTGAACCAAGAGGGTCTAATCCTAATGGCTCAACTTGGCTTAAACAAAGGATAATTCAATATAAACACAGATTGGCTTCAGAGGCTCAAGGTACAGGCAATTTGTCTTAGTGCGTACAAAATACAACCAAATAATAGCAAAGAAAAATCGCAAATTCTAGAAATAGCATCCACACAGAACACTTATATTTGTAAAAATCAAAAAAAAATATTAGGCTTAACTTTACAAGCTGAGTTTCTAGAAGTTGTGGCTACCTAAGCATTCTTTCCTACCACACACTTCCTTGTTAGTATCCGTGCAAGCAACCAACTCCTTTGAACTTTTAACAAACCATTGGTTAAATCTTTGTGACTAAACTGGTAAAATTCAAGAAAAGTAAGTTCATTAATAATAAACAAATTCAGATGCATGACAAAATAAAGGGACTTATGCAACGCTACATAAGACACTCTTCAAGTCCGGCTCAATACAAAGGGAAATAACACAAGCAAAAAACAAAAAATAAAGTAAATACAACGGAAATAGAGAATGGTTGGGCTAGACAATGTGCCCATAACCAAGCCTTCATCAAACCCATAACCCTCATCAAACCAAGCCAACAGAAATAACCCTCAAATCTTGTCTAGCCCAAACATTCTCTATTTTTGTTGTATTTTACTTTCTTTTTCGTTATTTGCTTCTGTTATTTTCCTTTGTATGTAGTCAGACTTGAAGAGTGACTTGAGTAGGGTTGTATAAGTCCCTTTAATTTTTAATGCATCTGAACTCGTTTATTATTAATGGTTTCGTAACAAAGATTTCACCAATGGTTTATCAAAAGTTCAAAGGAGGTGGTTGCTTTCACCAACATGTGTTTGTTTAAGCTAAGTTGAACCCTTAGGATTATACCCCCCTTGTTTCGGTGACAAACCACATTACAAGCTTAGAGACCTTAGGAATATTTCCCAATGTTTGTTTGAGATAGGCATGGTATATGTGTTTCATTATGAAAAAAATTCAAGTTTGGGGTAGGGGTACTAGAGAAGAAAAAGATCACTTTGTCTTATGTCTTATAAAAAAAAAACATGATAAAATAAGCTGAATTGTAAATTTTCAGCTCAAAAATAAAATGCTTAAAGACAACAGTTGATCAATTGATTCATTTAGTAAAAAACTTCTCTAATCCCCTTATGTGAACTTGCAATTGTGATGAATAATTGTTTCTATAGACTAGTAGGATGATGTTTAACTCAATTGTTTTTATAAACCTACTTTCCAAGTGATCCCACCTATTACCTAAACCCTGTTAGAACCCAAAAAGTACCTAAAACTGTGTTCATAATACTAACTTTGATTGATGCTCATAAATTTTTCAAGTATTGGTAACATAATAGTTCTACATGTCGATTGTGTGAACCTTGTTAATTTTCAATACAGTTGCTAGAAGTTGTGGAATGGATGTGTTGCCAAGCAAGTTTTGACATGACCATTGGTGAAGTAAGTGTTATTTTACTGTTATTTTTCATTTTAAGCTGGGTCCTTGAGGACAAGTAACGATGCAAGTTTGAGGTTGTGATAACGCTTTGTCATCTCTCTTTTGTTAGTCATTTTTATGCATTTTTATGTTGAAACTCATTGTAATGATGGGAGTTGGAAGCTAAAAAGAACATGAAGCACAAATCGGGCACCGATTTCATGCAACTAGGCCCCGATTCCAAGCCACCAAAAGCCAGTTTGATTAGACATTTTTCGGGCACCGATTTTGCAGGAGTGGGGAGCTGACATTTGATTTAATGATGATTTTGGGGGTCGATTTTACTAGTTCGAGGCCTGATTTTCACTGTGTCTATGTAAGGCAAACATATTTTTTGAGGAAGGGTTTGCAATTTTAGAGAGAAAAAACATATTTTGGAGCTGAAGTACTGGAGATCATGTGGGAGACCATCAAAAGTCATAGTCAGTCCTCCTATACGTGTATGAATCTTTATTTTGAATTAGTTATTTGTACTTTAGCTATGAGTAACTAATTTCCTTGTGGTTAAGACTTAGATGAATCTGATGTAATTTTATGGCTTTCTAGTTTGTATGAACTCCCTAGAATATCAATGAAAATCTAATTTAATTCATATTTCCTTGTGTTTAATGATGTTTGTATGTTTATGATAAACTACTAGCACTAGCATCTTGAATGTACAAATCGATCTTAGAACTTGATTGACCACAAGTCATGGCATTTGAATCTGACCTAAGAAATATGTTTAACCTAAGTAATTAAGCTAGAGATAGACAATTATTAGGTTATGAATGTTTTATTAGATATGCAAGTTCACTATGATACCATGGTTGGTTGATTGAATTCACAATTTATATAAATTCTTTGTACCAAGACAGTTAACTTCTTAACTATATTTAAAAAAGGAGCTAACTATATCATCGTGAACTACAGAATTTCTCATCCAAGCTTAAGGAAGTGACTTACGTTCTCAGTATATAAACATGAAAGGTAGGCACTGCTTTCAGTTTTTTCAGCATAGATTATTTGTTTTTTTTCTCAAGCTTCTCATACTTGGGTTCTGGTGTATATTTATCTTCTTTTTTTTTTATAATACTAGGGTGTTGCAAAGTGCAAACAACCCACAAAATATATAAGAATAGATAAGGTACAAAAAGGAGGAAGGGGACCAAACCAAAACTTCCTCAAAGAGTGAAAAATCTAAAGTTAGGTAAGCCTGACTTGTTCCTACCATATGATTCATTTGCAAACAAAGGAACATGATCCCAAATGACAAAGGAGTCCAATGTTAAACCAATGTTTGCGAGGGAATCTGCAACTTGATTTCCCTCCCTATAAATATGAGTAACTATACAGGTCATATTTCTAAGAAGGACTCTAACATTATCCCATCTGTTTCTAACATGCCAAGGGACAGAAGAGGAAAACTTAAAAGCATTTACAACCAGAAAAGAGTTTGTCTTTAACCAAAGGTGTCTCCAATTGTTGTAGGAAACTAATTGTGTATATTTATCTATGTATGTGTTAGGACACTAATTGTTGTAGGAAAACTTGCATGGTATCATAGCTCTAGTTAAAGTCTAGTTTTAGTACTAAGTTTTCTAGTGGGCTTAAACGCACTATTCACCTCCTAAGTTTGCAAAAGTTGTGATTTTGATCCCCTTTTAAAAAAGTGGCAAAAGTGACCTCCCATGTTTAGGAAAATATGCTCTCTTGACCCTCTAACATAAGAGAAATATGCTTTTTGGCCCCTTATCTTTACAAAAAGTTGCGATTATGGCCCCTGTTTTGGGACATGTGGCGTCTTCTCAGCACTTTCCAATGTTTAGGGCCAAAATTGTTTTTTTTTTTGTTATGGGGCCAAAGTCTCAACTTTTTAAAAGTTAAGTTGTTGTCGATGTGATTTTTGGAGATCAAGCTATTAGTTAGCGTTGACTCACAATTTTTATTTCACCACCGAGCTTTTATTTTTCCAAGGGAAAGGAGTAAAAGTTAGAATAACCCACTATTTTCAAGATTTTAGGTTCGGGGGTTAGTTACGTGAAGGGAAGGTGTTAGCACCCTAAATGTCTATAATGTCCTATAGGAACCTCTTGTTTTTATTTATCTTTTGGCTATAATTTATTTTCTTAAAAAAGGGGGTTAAAGTGATGAGTAAAAAGAAAAGAAAATGTTTTTTTATTATTTTTTGATTTGCAAAGACAAGTATCTTTTGCCTACGTACCCGTGAGGGATCAAAACCATGTAGTTCATGGTAAAAAGACTGATTGATTTGTTTTTGTATTTTTTATTTATTTTGAAAAAAACGTTTTAAAGAAATAAAAGTCAAAGTGGCAAAAATAACATTGGTTTGTGTTTTTTATTTTAAATGAAAAGACTCGAATACAATTAAAATGGATTGAAGTTTTGTTTAAGAAAATAAAAGGAAAATCGCTTGATTGAAAATCAAGGTTTGTTTAGAAAAGAATTTCTATGTCAATTTTTGATTATTTGAAATGTTTTTGTTGTTTTTTTTTACTTAAAGCCTAAAAAATAAAGCGTGACAATAATATAAAGCACGAGGGATTTTTCATAATAATGTTGGATCAAAATGTAAACCCCTTTCCCTTGGATTAAAAACAAATTTAATAGGGACCAAAAACATATTTAACCCTTTTATTTGGGTTAAATATGTTTTTGGTCCCTATAAAATTGGAAACGTGTAAGTTTAGTCCTTACTTACTTTTAAAGGGATTTTAGTCCTTACAAAAAAAAAAAAATACTTCTAATTTTATTCCATGTTATAGTTACAATTGCATGATTTTTTCATTTATAGTTACATTTGACCTAAATACTTTCTAATTGCGGATAAATAAATGACAATAATTAAAAATGCATGTGATGATTATAAATGATTAAAATGAAAATATAGAAAATAAATAAATAATTACAAAAAGTAAATAAAAAATAATAATAAAAGGGACTGGGGGTGCAAGAAGTAATAGGGGGTGTGCAGAAAGCAGTAAAAAGCATATTGGGTCAAGGGTAAAGGCCCAGGGGCGCGTAGAACAAAGAGAAATGATCTGGGTCGTTGATTTGATCAACGGCCCTGATCTGATTAGGAGGTAAAACGTTGCCAGCTATTGGATAGAAAACAAAGGGGCAGGGCGCGTGGGTGCATGGTAAGACATGCACCTTCACGCACTGGATCTAGAAGGCCTATAAATAGGCTGGATCCATTTTTTTTAATTCATTCCCTCACTTTTTTTCTCTCTTTCCTTCTCCTCTCTCTCTTTCTCTCTTCTTCTCCGGTGGGAGAAGGAACTCCGGTGGGGTTCCGGCACGGTGGCTGGCCACCCAAGATGGCGGTGCCACCGCTGAACCCTTTTTTTATATATATTTTTTTGTTGTTTTTCTTGACATATACCTCCTCAGAGTGAACCAAATCCGAAATAGAACGGACATACGCAACCGAAAGCCAATTGTCTATTTCGACCATTCTCTTTGTCTTCAGCGACAAAGCAAGCGACCTTGAAGGAAAGTACTTCTGGCACGCCATCCTGAAGATATCCAATTGACATTAACACATGAAAAAACAATACATTATCCCATCACTTTGTTACATGAATTACACACGAAAAGTAATTAATCATATCTATCCTTCCAGAGAACAATAAACAAAAATCTAAAAAACACAACCATCAATTACACATTAAGCAATTATTAAGACAGTGCATTATAGATATAATCTACAATAGAATCAATTGACATGAATGTACAGATCCATATTATTAACCTCCTTTTCAATTCCACTGCAGCATTCATGACGTGATTGAAGACCACTTTGGTAGCATATTCAGTGGTGTGGACTGCAGGGATGCCTATTAAATAAAATCTAATGTTAAACACACGGTATAAAAGCATTTTAAACTATTTAGATCAATGAATAAACACAGTGCATAACGTATACCATTCCACATCTAAACTCTTTCGAACAGTATGCCAACACATGAGTTATCAGATCTACCATTCGATACAAAATGGTTCAATTGGTCGACAAAGCGTCCATATAGAAAACATTTGAACTTAGTGCTGTAAAAATAAAAAACATATAACTTGAGGCATGGAAAATAACATTAAAAAGGTATGTATTATTTGTTTTTTGTCTAAAAAATAAATCTAAAGAATTCATGGTGATAACTTTTCCGTCAACCACAGCATCTTTCTCATCATCTATTGCGTAAAGCAAACCTATAACGACTGAAATAATCGGGACATAAAAAAAAGATTAAAATGCATGCATACGACAGTTCACTTAGGAAAAAATAACAGACAAACAATAGCTTATTCAATTGAAATTCGTTAATTTCGATTAGCAACTCACCAATCATAATCTCATCTTGATGACAAAGGCCGAGGAACTCAGTGGGCCCATTGAACACGTACGCATCAATGGGGACCAAAGACTCATCGACCGGTCTAATCTAGGTTCTTTCAACAAATTCCAGCTTAAAATTGTGGCACAATGTCTTAATCCTGGAATCGTCGTGAGATACAATAAAATTAATCATCACATAAACACGGTCCTCTTTAACCATATTATCGTATTTCTGAATAAGATCTTTGTCGACCGTACAATAAATCGTAGCACCATGCATAAAAAAACATATATATAGACAAATTTTAGTGAGAATTAATGCATTATGGCTATGCATAAAGAAAATATTATATTTTTATGTTATTTTGTTGCATACAAAAACCAATATGTTTCTCTCAATAAAAAAAACCTATATGTTGTTTCGAAAAATAGAAAGAAAAAAAAAACCTATATATTATCACTATTACTTAGACAGAGAAAACCGCGTATTCTTGATTTTTTATTAGTACGTGATATATTTTGTTGAAATATAAAGTGCTTACGTATCGGTCCATGAGAACCATCTCCATGGATAACGGCAACGCATGCGCATTAACATCAGGAACGGTCCACAACCTCAAGACCTTGCAAAAAAGCACCAATCACTCCTCCGATCTGAAATCTCCATGATTGAATCATATGTAGGAGCCATGATCAACCACAAATTTTACAAACTTCAGAGTGATTGTGATAGCGGTAATGTGTATTCGGTGTGGAAAAATTTTATTCTGGCAGCAATATTTATAGTCATATAGATGGATTCATATTTTATTGTTTTTTGACAAAATATAGATGGATTCATGTTTGGTAATTATTTACAACCAATAAATCGTCATAAATTGGACCCGAAATAATGACCAAATATCATTATTACATTAAAATACAGACATTCATATTTGGTAATTTTTGTCACCATAAAAGTATTATTATAGTCGTAGTTATGGTTTCTTATTTGGCAATTTTTTTGTGGTCGAAAATTTGGGGAGAAAAATCCGACAGAATACCATTAATTTACCAACGATGATTAAGGTTTTTTTTTTTTTTACAGTACATGACCTTGATGATGCTTAATTTTTTTCAATATACGCAATATCAATAATGTCCAAGATGGATCGTTCAATGCATATAACAATCAGCCGATTTGTTAAAAAAAAAAACGATTAGCTGATTATCGACCGGTCAAACATTTCAATTGCAACATTTAACCATAAGTTTTGGTGCTTATTTTTAAATCAAATATTAATAATCCATTACACATTTCCGATGGGGAGAAAAATCAAAACAAATAACTGTGAGACTATCATTATGGGTGTGCGAAATATTAATCAATCCTTTAAAAAAGAAAAAAAATTAAGAAAAAACAACGTCGTGTGTAGCACTAATCTACTAATTCCCTCAACAACAAAAAAGTAATCTTTCATATAACAATCATCAACGTCGTGTTTATTGTTTTTTTGACAAAAAACCATCAGCACAGTTATTAAGTTAAATGTGGTTAAAATAGATCCTAAAACGGTGGCAATAGCAAAAAAAAAAAAAAAGATCCTAAAACGGTGGATTGACTAACATCAACACGGTGCAAATCTCATAATATAAGGAATGATTAATACACAAATGAGGATGCTTGAATTCCAATTATTTTCCTTAATAAAAAAAATGAATTGTGCTCATTCGGCTGATGAAATACAATTTGAGAAACAAAATCTCCACCGCAGTTAAAGCAAACACAACATATCAATGAATTCTAAATAATTGGAAATTTCTTTTTCAATGCATCCTTAGTAGTTAAGGCAAATAATTCTTCCTTCAAAATAAAATCCATACAACCAACTTTCTTAATCTCCGTATAAACTCGAACACTAAAATTTTTATACAATGAAACGAAAATTTCATAAATGTTAAAATTTTCCATTAACAAACCAGCAATTTTTAAAGTTGATCATAATTGTCAATATTACATGTTTTATACATCAAGCATGTCATCGTATTTTCTGTACATTTTTTTTAAGGACCCTGCTTATATTTTTACGAAACTTTAGTTTGATAAAATCCCACATTAAAAACTCATTAAATACTTAATTTGGTAATTAATATCATGATTAGTGCCCAAAAAACATTATACGATTAGTGTTTTATAACGTCATCTAAGCGTTTCAACGATTAGAAAATATAAAACAGTACATCCGACTTAAATGCAAAATAAGTATATACGACTCCCTTCAAAAAAAGAAGAAGGTATATACGACTTAAATTTTCCCATATTACCTCCGTCCCTAATTATAAGACCATTTTGAGAGAAAAAATTTGTCCCATTTTTATAAGACCCCTCTGGTATTTTCAAGTACATTAATCATTTCTTTATCAACATACCCTTATTTATTTTGCATCTTTTTCTTCAATAAACAATAAATACTATGTATTACGTAACATAAATTAACTCACTCTCTTAAGGATAAAATTGTAAAAACAATAGTAATTATATACAAATTTAATACTACAACCAAGTTTCTTAATCTCCGTAATTTTTGCAAAAGGACCCTATGATTAGGGACGGAGGAAGTAATATTTTTTATGATCATTTTTTTTTCAACCTAGGAAAAAAATTACCAAATATGAAACCATGTGTACGACTTAATTGCAAAAAACTATTAGTTTTATTTTTAATTAACAACGAAATCAAGGAAAGAGGAAAATTAAAAAGAGAAAACCACATAAACATAAGGAACGAAATAGATAATAAAAGACATGATACTCACCATTATTCTGCAAATCAGCTATAAGCTTCTAATCATAATAACTAAAGATGCTACGAGCAGGAAATCAAATAATAATATGAAAGCCTTTTTTATTTTATTGATGCAAAGCTGATAATATTTGAAAATAAAAACTAAATTATTTTTTCTTTCAAAGAAAAACTTAAACTATCATTAATAAAAAACTCCAGTCATGTGTTTGTCAAAGCTTGGATACGATAACATATTTTTTGTCCATGAAGCACTTGCACTTGAAAATCAACACGTCTCCGCCCTCAATACCATTGGCAGCGCAAAAACTCGTCCAACCTTTTTTTATGATCATTTGGAATGATATTGTCATAAGGTCCGCATAACATGACGTAATCGTGACGTTTCACTCTAAGGAATTTGCCAAAAGTATCAGGTAGTTCCTAAAAAAACAAAAAATTCAGAACATACAAAAGTATTCCGTGAAATAGTATATCCAAACCTCTAATTGAATAGCATTAAAAAAACAATA
>Ga0315915_1000553_pt1 | contig 39442 bp, 14 predicted proteins | sample MpolbnodulesMG_FD_207738 | JGI IMG/M metagenome (GOLD analysis project Ga0315915, IMG submission 207738) | Medicago polymorpha root nodule microbial communities from Los Angeles, California, United States - branched nodules | ecosystem: Host-associated > Plants > Roots > Nodule | place: USA...
AGTGTATCTCTCTGCCGGAGAAAAGCTCCGGCACGGTGGCCCTAGGAATGCCCTAGAGTGACCGTCGCTCCTCTTCTCTCGACAAATCCTTTATATACATTCTTTTTGACTTTTTTCTCTCGCGCCGATACTTCAAGCATTTTTAGAATTCTGTACAGGTGATTTGCAACCCGTTTTCCCTAAGGAAAACTCCTATTTATAAGTATAAAATAACTGGAAAAATTACAGTCCCACGATCATCACTTCTTCCATGTAGACAATTGTTTATCTCCCACATTCTCCATTGAGGAATCCGCTATTTTTTGAAATTCGAATCTTCCCGCCCACTGGCGGAACCAGGGGTTGCAAGGGGGAGCCTTGGCACCCCCATTTAAAAAATTATAATTTTTTTATACCTTTGGATTTTTTTTATATGAGCAAAATCACTTGATTTTCTACGCATGTTATTTCTTGATGACATAATTCTTAATTTTACACATTCTCTTTATATATCATTTATTTGGTTTAAAGGAATTGATATTAACTTAATAAATGATAATCTAGAGAAATAAACAATGAAATATGGTACATAATTGATACCTTAATAAGTCCATTTTTCTTGTCAACCATTCTTTTCATTACAAATTGTTAAATTGAAATTTTAACCGGTTGAAATTGATAAATTTATTTCTTTGCAACAAAAAAGTTAATGATAGACTTTAATGAACGTAAAATGAAACGTTAAGCATGTATATATAGTTTAAATTTTGAATGATCAATTTTTTGTTTATTACAATCTAAATGTTGTATGCAATATCATTTATACATTTTGGTTTATTTTGATAGCAGCCACCCCAAACTTTTTTGTCTAGCTCTGCCACTGTTTCTGCCTCAACGGAAGTTGCTTGACTTCGACGGTTTTGCATTCCTGACTCGTGTCTTGTCGAACTTTAAGGCTTTTAGACCCTTTCATGCTAAATCCAACATCTCATCGAAACTCCCTAAGTTGAAGAAAAGACTTTGATTCCTGCAAGAGTAAAAATCAACTAGTGTTGACCAAATTAAAAGAGACTGGTGAAAATACCAGCTAATAGTGTCTGGGGTTCGAACCTCAACCCCTACATATATTATACAATGTTCCTACCAACTGAGATAAGTTCACAAAGACAATATTTATTTTATGGGTCATGTTAACTTATGTCATGGAATTAAAAGACAACTTTTGCATTAAAAATATAAAATTTTGAACTTTTAAACAATGAATGTACAATTCCTGAGAAAAAGTTTCTATGTTTAGTTTTTTAACTTATGCCTCAATAACAAGGTGGATTCTAAGGTGAGGGTTCAATTAAGTCCCTCACCGGTGAACCATGAATTAAATAACGTTAGATTTAATTAACGGTTAGATTTTGTTGAAAAATAAAAATGAGAACAATTTATTGCTGCACACAATCAAGTCCCTTTCCTTTTCTCTTCACCATATTGTTCCTTTCTAACCAAAAACTCTGCACAAGATGGTTGCTGCCAAAAATTCTTCACATCATAATGCTTTAAGCCTTAATTGAAGGTGTGCAATGGAAATATGGACTTACACCACTTTTTATTTTTTAATAAGCATTTATCTTCTTGAAACAGTGTGACGGTTCCATACCTTTCTCCTCACCATGTTTGGTTAAGCAAATTTGAGTTACGATTTGTTGTAAGTAACCACCCGTCTTAACAAAATTGATTCACGACCCACCATGGTTTCATTCAAATTCAGTGCATAAATGATTTGAAAATAAACTTTTCATCTTCATAATTTCAATGAGAATAATGAAGCATGAAAAATTATTTTGAATCGGAAATGAATCAAAACCTCTCTCAATAAAAATTTCAGACATTCCCTCATTCTCTTCATTATAATCTTAAAGTTGGAAGGATGCACAACCAATAAACTCCCAAATAATTATATGAAAAGGGAGATGGGCTTATGCAAATTCGGTCACTGAGTGGATGTGAAAAGGTGAGAGGAAGATGGGAGAGATAGACAAAAAGATATAGTGCAGATAGTCTATAATAGAATTTATGCGCTTGATTGATCTAATGACTCTCAATTATTGTTAACAATGGTTCACCGGTGAGGGACTTAATTGAGCCCTCACCCTAGAATTCACCATATTTTAACATAAGATTTTGTTAACAAGTGCTTGTGGGGCACTAGTATTCCAATTTTAGAAAAATATTCTTTTAAAATTTAAATATTACAAGTTCCAATGCATTGAATACACGAATTTTCATAAAATCTTACTATTAAAGGTTCTTAAAGAGTGTCTCGAGGACAGTCGTTAACATTTCTCTTAACATAATATCTCAAAAAATACAAATATAAAAGTTGGTGGAAGCAGTATGTTTATGTGAGTTTAAGTCAATTGATAGGTGTGACATTTAGATTGTGATCGAGTTCATTGTCAAACAATTCATTTGTCGAATACAAACAGGTTGAGTTCAATAGTGAAAACTTGAGCTTGACTTTTGAAAATATGAATAGTTAGATCTTAACTCATTTATTTTAACAAGCTTGATTAAAAGTTTGAACCTAACTTGTTAAAAATTATGAATAGTTAGATCTTAACTCATTTATTTTAACAAGCTTGATTAAAAGTTTGAACCTAACTTGTTAAAAATTACTCCATTCGAGTGATGTGTTTACCATTGAGTGACGTGTCTTGGACGAATGCTATAGCTTTATTAATGGTTATTTAACAATTATTTTAAATAAGATTTAAACTATATCATTTGCGGTTACAAAATTAAAACTTCTACTTTAAGTGTCAGGTCTTGAAAGAAATATCATGAGTTGTTAAAATTGAACATGTAACGGGGGACTTGAAGCCTAATTAATATTGAACACGTTCACATAATTTATGAATTGTTTAACCTGAGCATATACTAATTGACAAAGTATAGATTATATCAATCCCAACCTTCAAAACAGATATCAATCCCAATAGCCGTAGAATCAAAATTCTTTAATATGAACAAGAGAGAACAATGGAAGTTACTTTAAAAAGGAAACTACTAGTACAATATACTAATTAATTATAATTAATTAAGTTATTAAGTTAAAAACTTAAAAGTTGCTTAGGGGAATATACATGGGGATCGAAGCCTAAGTTGCACTTTAGGCTTTAGCCTTTAGCACAAATAAATCCAAACATTTTCAAAGTATGAGCTAATGATTGAGACATATTTGGAAGCGACTTTCCTCTAAAAAAATGTTTGGAAGCGACCTTAACATAAGTTACTCATTTTCATTTTTTCCACCTAGGAAAAATCAAAGCTGTGTCACTGTACGCAAAGAAAAAGCCACATGGCAATATGGCATGTATTCACACCGAAATAATATAAAAAAAAATCCAACCATGTGAAATAAATATCAACAAGAAAACAGTACTACCACATTATTACAAAAAATACGTAACCTATAGACTAAAGTACTTCTAGTTGTAGTGCTTTAGCATTTGGATTTTGGGAAGAATGTTGATTTTGAAGTTGAACCACCCCATTGACTTGATGAGAATGAGAATTATTAGTACTATCATGCTCCTTTGGTGTTTTTGTAACGAACCCAAAGTGCCCCAAAATCTCAAATCCCCAATCCCAAATATTCAACACAATGTAAGTACCAATCCCACCAATAAGCCCATATGCAATAGAATACGTCAAAGGCATAAGTATCATTGTCACAAACGCAGGTATTGCTTGTCTCATATCTTCCCAATCAATCTCCACCACTGATCTCATCATCAAAACTCCCACTAAAATCAACGGTGGTCCCACTGCCCAAGCCGGAATCGAAGCCAGCAACGGTGTAAAAAACAACGCCATGAAAAAATAACCCGCCACCGTCAACGCCGTTATCCCTGTTCTGCCACCTTCTCTAATCCCCGTAGAAGACTCAATAAACGCCGTTACCGGTGAAGTTCCTAACAACGACCCCACCACAATCGACGTGGCATCCGACATAAACGCAAAATATTGTCCCTCAAAATCTCCGTTTTCGTCGGTGAAACCTGCGAACCTTGCCATAGAATACAATGTTCCTGTCGTGTCTAAAATGTCCACGTATAAAAATGTTACCACAGCTTCCCAAAAATACCCTTTTCCTATGCTGTTAAAACTTAACGCACCTGCCGTGGATTTTATCGTGTGTATATCTACCACCTTCTTGAAATACTCGTGAGCTGAATCACCGGCGGCGCTGTTAGGAAACGCCGTTACTTTGGTGTTTCTAAACCACGAAATTGCTGTTACGAAAACGATTCCGTATATCATTGCTCCTTTCACGTTTTTTACTAAACAGTACGCGATTATAACAAAGCCCACCAGGCCCAACCAGAGTGTTGGGCTTTCCATTCTATCACGGAGACAAAATATATCACCAGAAACCGTTCCACCTGGGAGTAAACTAACAGTTCCGTTAAGGCCGGTTATAACCGGAGCTAAAGAAGCCCGTGATGAGCTTGGACAACCACCGAGGGTGACTAAGGTTGATGAGCTATATCCTACGAGCCCGATTCCTTGATTGTTTTGAAGCCCGATGAAAGCGAGGAAAAGCCCAATACCGGCGGAGGAGCTTATTCTAACAGGCTTTGGAACGAGTTTGGCGAGTTTTGCTCGTAGACCGACTGATGAAATGAGTAAGAAGAACATTCCTTCGATGAAAACTGCTGCGAGTGCGCTTTGGTAGGAGATAGTGCCGGAGCCGTGAAAGCCCACGACGGTGTAAGCGAAGTAAGCGTTTGAGCCCATACCTGGAGCAAGGCCTAAAGGGAGATTAGCAAAAGCACCCATGATGAAGCAGCCAATGAGGGAAGAAGCCACGGTTGCGACGATCAAGTCTTTACGGGTTTTATCAAGACAAGCGGCGTAGCCCGGGTTAACAGGGGCAAATTTGCATGAGATATCAGGCTGAATGAGATGAAATGATGGGCCGGTACAGTTTGAGGTAGAGATGGATGGGTTTGAACAGAGAGGAACACAATCGGAAACAGAGCATGTCCCGCCGGAATCAGTTAGAATGGAAGCGTTGACGGCAAGGATGTAAGCCATGGTGAGAAAAGTGGCGGTTCCGGCGCGGAGTTCGGTGGTGAAAGTGGAGTTACGTTGGGAGAGTTTGAAATATTTTCCTACTCTAGTTTTCGCTACATAGGTGTTGAAACGAGAGATGGGTTTTGTGTGGGCTTGGTGGGCTGGAAGTGGGGGCCTTTGAGGTTGAGTTTGACCCTCCATTTGAGTATGCAGTTTTATGTTGGTTGATGTGTTGAGGTTTATATAGGATTTTGGTGGATAAATTGTTTAGGAGATCAAGGTATGATGTTGGATTCGTGTGGATATTTTTGGTGTTTTGTGAGAGGCAATGAATGAGAGAGAGTGGAAAGTGGCAAGGTTTGATTTGTGGTTGTGTTGCCTGGATTGCAATTTGATTATGCTTAAGGATAGATTCTAAAAGAATGGGATCTTTCTTCTAATATAGATAACAGTGCCAGCAGTGAGGGTATCAAAATCAAATTGGAGGAATTTAGTGTTACCGATAATTAATCAATTCAGAATGATGTGAACTGTGAATCCTTTTCGAATGCATTTTTTACGTCATTATTTTTGCTATTTTCTTTCTTCTGTGAATAAGTTGTTGCTATTATTTTGTCAAAAAAAAGTAGGTGTTATTATTACTTATTGAAATTAAAAATCAATCTCCTCACTTATTTTATTCAGATATTTTTAGCTCCAGATCCCGTAAAGATACCACTTACCAAGTTTAGTAATAGTAGCCCACGCGGGATCTATCTCTAATTTTAATTTTAATGCTTAATTAATTAATGACGTGGTTCCTTAAGTTATTTGTTGAATACATTTTAATTTTATAAGTTATTAACTTACAATTTGCTCCTTTTAAGTCATCTTTCGTCTACCAAATAAATCTCCACCATCAAAACCGTTAAGTCAATGTCTAAGGTGGATACACATTGCAAGTTGTCACGTCAGCGTTAACATGTGCCTATTTAACGTTTTGGCAAAAGACTGACGGTGAGGATTTATTTTGGCTAACAGATACTAACTTAAGAGACCAAACTGTAACGTTAATAACTTATGGGACCAAAATGTAACCAACAAATTACTTAAGGGACCAAATCATTAATTAACCCTAATTTTAACTATTTCATTCTTTATTTACAAAAAAAAGAAGAAAAAAATTTCATTCTTCATTTCTCATTGATGTTAACCATATCATTTTTTTAACAAGTAAAAATGATATATTTTTTAGACAGCAAAAACAGAACAAAAAAAAAGAACTTAACATCAAACTAGTGGTGGACGGCATTTCAAATAAGTTTGGTCACAAGTTAGAATTTAGGGCTATTTTAAATGTATGCAGGATTTTTTTTATTTATTTACCAACCTTTAAGTTAAGTTTTATTTGAAGGAAAACCAACAATGTTGTCCATTTATTAGCTAGAGCAGTATTGTTTTATACTAATCAGTAATCACCACACATTTGATTGCAATTTAGTCCGTACTATAATTACTTTGATGAATGACATAGTTAAATTTATTTATGTAAAAAAAATGAAAACAGGCGATCTTAACAATTATAATAAGGATCGAAGTATTAAAAAGTAGTTAATTTTATTCAATTTATTTCGTAAGATGAAAAAAAATATTGTATGTTTAAACTACATACAATTAAAATTTGATTCTTTGTAACTGTTGTATTCGTATAAAACAAAATTGTTATTTATTTTTTATTTTTAAAATTCAATGCAATGTTTATTTTTGTTTTATTAATATTCCTTTTAGTTACTTATTGCATATGAAAAAAATATATAAAATTATATAATATTGAAAGATTAAGGGTACTATAGAAGAAAAAAATATAAATAATTATATTAAAAGTAAAAAAGATTATTGATTATCTTGCAGTGTATAAAGTATAGCTAGTTAAATCACGTAAATCAATGAAATTCACATCGCAAATCTACAATAATTGAAAACGAATTGATAGAGTATTTGGTATAAATTGGGTATCCTTGGCAGAATTACAAAGACTAATCATTTGATTCTAGTTGAGCACAAACGAACAACAAACTTCATTTAAGAGTTTTAATGTTGGTACATGTCCAAATTCAAGTTCGACCTTGAGACAATGGTTAATATGGTGTAAGCAGTATTCATGTTATTGACTTTATATTTTTTTTAAGGAATGTTATTGACTTTATACATAATATGTTGTTTCACTTTTTTTTTTCCTATAGTAAAACATGCTTCTCTTTTTCAATGACACCGATGATATAAGATATTTAATAAAAATTCTTTTTTTTTCAAAGACCCTTAACAATAGTAATATTTTGTTTCTAATTCAAAAAACTCTTTTTAAGCATGAACTGAAATTCTGTCTTAAGAGCACATACTATATTAACAACATATGAATATAAAATACGAAAGGTCCAAGGTTCAAACCCTTGCCAAAAAAAAAAATCATATGAATTCAATTTTTCTTAAAAAAAATGTGAATCTCAATTTAATTTCTCAAATTTAAGAAAAAGTTTGTCCAAGGATATTTCATAAAGGAAAGAGGCACACCAAAAGTTTCTTTTTTTTCTCTCAAAAAAAAAAGTTTCATTTTTTGGTACAAACACACCAAAAAAGTTTCTATTCCCTTTACATATCGCAAAAGAAAATAAATAATTGAAATATAAATAAATTAAATGTTTGCAAAAATAACAATATATGAGCTTCTGTTCTGTTTACACATGATGCAAAACGGATAGTGTGCAAAGACCACGTTCCTTGTATGCATAATTTGGATAGATTTGACTTTTTTTGTTTGATAGGATGAATTTGACTTTGAACACATAAATGCACATGTTTTCTACAATATTTTTCATTCTTAAAGTTGTTTAAAAAGGTTTTTAAAGTTATTTTCGGTCTTTGAATCTCAAAAGTCGCACAACATTGCCTTATTTCGAATTTTTGTTTAACTGTTTAAAATAACTCAAGTGGCTAATATGATGGTGACTTTTTGTTGAAATCATAATTAACGATCTTCAAACTCATTTAAATAGTGAATTTCTCATTTGAACCCAGAAATTGAAAGAGAACCACTCTTATTCTCATGCAAAAGATGAAAAGAATATACTCCGATCTCTCATAATTCGTCTTAAGGATACACAAGTCATGAACCTTTCTCTGGGTGTAACTCTTAATTGAAATTCATTAACTATTTGAGTTTAATCACGTCACTATCAGGGCCGTTCCTATGAAATAGGAGGTTCGGTTCTATTTTTAAAATAGGTCCCAGTAAAATCAAAACGCACTTCTTTTTGTGTAGCTAAGCTTCATTAAAAAATCAGAATCAGAAGAACTTTTAAACACGAAACAAAACAAAATAAAATTAAGTGAAAGAGAGGTGAAATTTACCTAACGGTGTCGTTTGGAATGTTACTCCTACGTCGTAGGAAAGGGAAAACGAATGGTTTATGCGAAAAAGAAATAATTGTTGTGATTCTTTCAATGAAATAGTTTTTCAAATTGACTGATTAAGTGATTATTCAAATTGATGGTGATTTAATAGCATCAAATTTATGTCCAGAAAGTGGAACTACAATCTAGAAAAAATTCATACGTGTACTAAAGAAAAAAAAGAAACATAATTTTTTTAATTTAAGTGGGGGTGGGTATTATAATTTTTTTTTAAAAGAGAAGAAATTTGACAAAAAGAAACCTGAAAAAGATCCCGAGCGATGAACAGTAACGCGATTGGAAAATATGAACAATAACCCACTAAGGGTTTGAACCGGCCACTTCTCACGGTGGTCGTTGCCACCACAACTCCGTTTCTCCCCCGATTTCGAGTATGTTTCACTGGTTTCTCTAAGTCCTGACGTTTGACATGAGTTTTGGTTTGAAGCTGTGTTTTTGGATCTAGATCGATTTTTCGATTTCGGATTCTGGGTTTGTTGCTGCTGTTGTTGTTGTGCGACTATATGTTTGGGTTCTGTGTTGGTTTTCATTCTGGTTTATACCTGTTCTGTTGTTTCAACATTTGATCTGTGTTTGAGTGTTATCTTGTTACCAGTGACTGGCTACAGACTGTTGTTGCTGTGTTTTAGATTTCGGTTGCTATGTCTTCTCCGGAAACACAATTTGTCTGCCCTTGGCCTTGCTTGGTCGAATATACACCGAAGTTTGTCTTAACTCGCAGTTTTGCGCAGGTCACGACTGCATCACAATCGAAGGTTTCCAAGACGTTTGCTCAAGCCTTGTCCAACTCGTGCAATATTCCTGCATCGCAGCTACCTAAACCGTGTTTGAAAGGTGAGCAAATCTCGATCAAAATCTTTGAAGATCATTATTCGACAGGTGTTTTAGACTGTCAAAATGTGTTGTATGGTAGATTCACTCTTCCAAAGGGTTCCACCCTAGTTCGCGAGTTAGATTTGAAGGCAAGAATCTTCAAATTTTGGAAAACACATGCCCCATGGTCCATGGCGTCATTAGGTAAAGGTTACTTTGAATTCGAATTTTCATCACTGGATGACTTAAGTGCTTGGAATCTGTCACCGGGTTTGCTCAGGACGTTTTCTTGGACTCCTGATTTTAACCCACTCACAATGCAGCAAACCACCGCTCAAACATGGGTTCGCATCATGGGCTTGCTCGTGAATATTGGCATCCCATAACTTTGTTTGAAATTGCAGGGGCTTTAGGAAATCCTTTGACCCTTGATGAGGCGACTAAGAAAAGAACTTTTGGTCACTTTGCAAGAATTTTAATTGAAGCATATTTAAACTCTCACCTGCATGACATAATCCTTGTTGAAAGGAATGACTTTGAATTTTATGTTGACGTTGAATATGAGAATTTTTGTAACTCATGTCAGATATTTGGACATTCTGTTAAGAATTGTAAGTTTCAGACTCCAAAAGCTTCAGCTTCTGTGCCCAAGCACAAAATGCAGTATGTTTCCAAGCCTAATACATCAAGTTCTGAAGTAGAAAAGGTTGACAAAGTTCTCACACTTCATACAGAATCAACTCCAAACAACACTGGAGGATGTAGTACAGTTGTAGAAGAGGATCCTCTGATTACTGATATGATTAGGTCTAAAGAGACAGCGGTTATTGCGCCTTTCAGCGATGTTGTCCTTCTTGAAGAGTCGTGCGAGAAAGTGGTAGCAGAGCCTATGAGAGACGTTGTCCTTCTTGAAGAGTCGTGCGAGGAAGTGGTAGCAAACTCACTTCCTTTGAGAGATCTTGGTAAGTCCATAGTGGTGACAGACCCTAACTTGTCAAATTTTAATGCAAATGTTATTCATTATATGCATGTTTTAGGGATTATCAGTGCTCCTACTGCATCCCAACAAGCTATGAATTTCTTAAGTGATTCCTGGGCTAATATGTCTCAGAATGAAGAGATCGGTGATTTGGCTGATCATCAATTTCAATTGGTGGTTCCAAGAAAAAAGAAAAAGTCAAAGCCGGTGACTGAGGCTAGCAAAGGGTTCAAGGTTGGTTCTTTCAATTGAGCACCTCGCTAGTTTTTAAGGGATAGTGGTCCCTCTTGCTTTTAGTTCGCTCAATCTCTTTTGGTCTCTCTTTTTGCTGTTTCTTGGAGGGTTTCGGTTTATGTCCCTCCTCTTCTTCTTTTTTTGTACTTTTATCTTTCTTTTAATATAATTAGGGTGAAGCAGCAGGAAACCCCTCTGCTCCCCTTAATCTTTTGCTTAAAAAAATATATATAATTTTTTTTGAGGCCTATAGTTTTTAGACGCTCGGTTCGGTAGCGCTTCTTGCACTCCCCAAGGTCCGGCCCTGGTCACTATTATACCATAATTTATTTTATAAAGTTAAACTATATGACCGACGAGGCTAAATCTAGCAAAACAAAATAGACTCTTACAACACAATGGATAAAAGTTTAAATCTCGGCTGAAAAAACACTCACATTTAGTATCTGACACATCTTAAATAAGATAATATTACATGATTATTTATCCCCACTTGAGTGAATTTCAGAAACAAAATGTTTTAAAATTCTTTAGCTTTGTTTACTTTTGCATAATGCAGCCTGCAGCCTTGCACTACTTGGCCGCAAAAACATCCTCAAACATAATAATTTGTAGTAGTTTAGAGCCGTCTGTATGGTCTAGTTGGCTTCCTTTTGTTTTGCATTTTTTATACAGCACTAGCAGCTGTTTGTTTTTCTTTTGTCGCTTACACATACAAACTTTAGGCAAGAAATGACTAAAAAAACGTAAGAAATGATAACCTTCCAATTTTGAATGTGAGGAAAAAAATAAGAAATATAAATTTTATTATAATTATTATTACTTAATTTATAAATTTCTTAATTTTTACTTGGATGAGTTGGAGCAGGATTGCTTACATTCCTCGACATTTTTCATAATATGGAGTGTGTTATTTCTTTTGAAATACGATATGTATTAGAAATTCGACACTGACATGGATGCTATATATGGGTTGAAGTTTCGTCAAAAAATATATGGATTGAAGTATTTCCAATTTCAACGACTATTGATAGTGAATGGCATTACTGCATTGAACAATACTAGTATGTCACGATAGTATAGTTTCACACTGAGATTTGTATACTTTTTCGGCTTAAATTTTCACAAGTCAAATTCAGCACCTGTTTTTGGTTGTAGTCTATGGTTTTATCTCTCTTCTTCAACTACTCTGACGGCAAATAAAACGAAATTAAAGCAGCTAATAAATCATGTGTATACGTTAATTCAAAATTAAATATTTTTTTTGACAAAATAGAAATTTTGTTTACTTGTCAAATTCAAAATGATAACACGACCATAACATAATTACTTAGTTAACACAAGAGATGAAACTATAATACAATGACCGATTATAGTTCGTGATGAAAACTGTCAGGAATATTCCTCACTTTCTCATAAAAGCTTGTAGTATGTTTTTAATAAACTTTTCGATGGAAGTTGGCTTCTTTTACCTGTTAAGTTTGTGCACGACATTAGAGGCTTCCCCGTACGCTTTTGTGAATTAGATAGCCCAATTTTAGGTGCTACAAGATCATATTTGAGAGACACTGAGACACGTGGTAAGGACTTTGATTTTAACAGTGTTTTGGATGGTTACGATTTCAGAGTTTGCCTTAAACCATTTTACTAGCAAAGATGTCGTCCCTCCTAAAGTACAACATGTCTTGACGAGTGTCCTTTTTAATAAAAGTGTTCAACATATGGAAATGAAGTTTGACATGACCACAAAACAGAAAACATTTTTTAAATGTTTGTAAGCAGCACATGCTCAAAATTTTCCACTAGATATACCCATCCCAGTTGATGGGTTACGTTGTCATATGTCATTAGTAGTGTACCTTACTATCCTCATATATCGCCTCGTTATTCCATCACTTTCTATTGATGAGGTGTGTCATGTTTGTCGTAAGGCGTGTTTGGATACCTTTGAGAAGCATGCAATTCACTGTAAGAAGCTTTTCGGTTTCAAATACAGGCATGAGTTTGTTAGAGATGTCATTTTTATATTTTTAGCTAGGCGGGTGAGAGTATCTGTGAAAAAGGAGTGCCTATGAACTTCTTGTCTAACTCATAAATTGGAAGATCGACACTTAGGCCAACAAATGTTATGGTGTACGGGTGGGTAGGACGGAAATATGCAAGTGTGGACTTGATTGGGTTTAACCTCCTGTGGGATTGAGGGCTTTTACGGTGGGACATGCAACCCTCAAAGTTGCGTCAAACAAAGTGTCCGAACACAATAAAGCGTGTTCTGACCATCAAGATACTTTTATGTTATTTACGTTTGAAAAATTTGACGTCCTAGCACCAAAGGTTGTAGACTTTCTACTAAGAGTTCAAAGTGTAATACATAGCAAAGTTATGTCTTCTATGTCAATAAATATTGTGTTTAAAATGATTAATTTTTTCATACAATAAAAGTTTAACGATGATGTTTACTGTGCTTGCCTTCCATTCTAATTTTCTATAAATATTAATTTACATGAAAAGTTTATGACAAATACAATAAATTACTTATAATTTTTTTACTTCGTGGCATGTCCGAAAAGGTATTTTTCTTTAAACAAAGATAACTTATATTATGACTATGAGCATCCGAAAAGGAAGTTTTACTTCATAGCATATCTGAAAAGGCAAGTTTCCTTATACCAAGATAACTTATACACGACCCATTTTTTATTTAACGTTAGTATTTAATAAGTATTCAATCTCTCCAATCCATCATTTTTTTTGATAAAATTGATTCTAAAAATAATTTTATATCATTACATTTAAATAAAATTCATTTATTATGATATTATTTATTTGATGAGACCTGCGTTAAATGAAGAGAGAGATGATGTTTACATAGTCATCATTCTCTATAAGCACCAAAATATTTTACTCCATAATAAGAGTACCTATTTAGTTTGGTGCTCAATAGGTAAAACATCATCTTCTTCTTTTTAAACAACATATATATCAAAACCACACTCGCACAAGCCGCACAAGCGGGCAGGAAAAATACAATTGGCACCGTAAATATGCAGCAACCACTACTTTAGAGGGGAGAAAACAACAAAAAACCCCAAAAAAGAGAGAGAGAAAACACCAAAAATAAACACTTACGACATCACAAAAAACCCCAAAGACCGAGCTAGCGCAGTAGACAATATCTTGGGTTCCAACACCGTTTATAGAATAAACAAAGGATGTTTAATCAACCCAAACTCCATTGTCAAGACAATACTTTAATCTCCTCAACCATTTCCTCCATCACCTTGTTGCTATTATTGAAAATTATATCATTTCTAAATTTCCAAATAGTTGCATGCCGCCAACCCTTTCTAAGCCTCTTAGTCCTCACCTCCCCACTCCAACATTCAAAATGAGAGAACAAATTTTAAGCATCTTAGGTAAAGCATCATCTATTATAGATGTTTTAAGAGAATCACAATAAAATCAGGAGAAGAGTGGAAATTACTACAAAGAACATAAGAGATAGAAGTTTGTGTCAAAGCATGAGCTCCACCATTAGTTTTTCGCCTAGTGAAAACAACTTGAAAGTTGTTGTACGTAGAAAAATGGATTTACATTGAGTCATATTCCAATAGATTGAATTTTACATGTTGAATATCATCAACTACTTGTTTAGAGTCTAGCTAGCTCAAAAATAACATTACTCAAAACTTAAGCTAAAGTTTATTGCAGTGCATTAAACTCCAAGATTCACATTTAACATCTTAAAAGTTAAAACTTCATACAAGTTGGCCCTGATCATATCTCACACACATATCAGTACTGGACCACGATGTTGTTGAAAAATAACTCTATCAAAAGGAGGTGGTTCACAAAAAATGTTAGAAGGAATGTGTACATTGGTCTTAGTCTAGTGAATTTGATGCTCGTGCTGCCAAGAGTGTAGCCAGTCTTTAGCTCAGATAACAACACCATCAATCGATTTAGTTTTGCAATTACAAAGATTTATATTTTTTTTTTCTTTTTCCATTTACTTATGCTATAACAGCAAACATGGACATTTGACTATGATTCATATGATGTGAAACCTGCACACACAAAAATCATCAAATCCCTCAACTGAGGGTATTAGCGTATTCAATATTGGCCAAAGAGACATTGGAAAAGTGTTCTGCACAAACTCTTAAGTTTTTTTAACTGTATAAGCTCCTCTCATCAGCTTTATTCAATCTCAACATAGTAATCTTCAAAACATCTATCAGAAATATTGCCCAAAAGTATTTTTGCTTACGTACCATTCCAAGATCTTATACTGATATCAGTCAATTTATCAACAACTTGTAAGAGTGAAAAAAGGATAAGGTATTAAGGTGTACACAACTACACATGGGATGTACATACTACTAAAGCACCATCCGTAAAGTCTACATATATACTACACCAAATATAACTTGGATCGTGGCCAATAACCGCACCAAAAGTTCCAATGTGAAAAATATTTTACCTCGAAGACTCTAGAAACAATAGATTTGGGTTGGTTAACAATTTCCAAACTTGCTTCCCCAACACTACTAGATTAAGGCCATAGATATCATGGAAACCATGTTACCTTAATTAGCTCAAATATGTGACTTCAAATATGACACGTTTCCTATTACCCTATTAGCTCTTTTAGATCAACAAATTTTGTATTCAAATTTGTCTCAAATAGACAGACCACTGTGATTGAGGATTCTAAGTTTCAACTACTACTTTAGAATTTTGCCAATTTCATGGATCAATCACTACAATTTCAGCAAACTAACATTGGTGATTCATTCTAAAGATAGATATGGCTAAAAAGAAAATGTATGCATGTGTATTATTTTTGCTTATGCGTTGAATGAGACCTCTATTAAGTGAGGGGTGTTCAAAGTTTGGGGTGAGGGCTCCCAGAAGCATTGGGCAAGTTGTTTTCCAAAGTGAACACAACGTGACACTTACGGCTCAATTGTTACAGAGTGAAATTCTAATTATTTTAAGTCTTATTTTTATGGCTTAAATACACTTTTGACCCCCTATGTTTGCCATGATAGCAATTTTGGCCACCTATTAAAAAAAATCACTTTTCAGCCCCTTAACTTTACCCCCTTTTATAACTCATAGACCCCTCTGATTTTGACCCGGTCAAAGGCTATTATTTAATTAAATTTAAATAAAAAAGAATGACAGGAATAATTAATAGCCTTATGATTAAATCAGTGATCAAGATTAAAAGACTCAATACATGTGTTATTGTGTTCCTTCCGGTCTAATAAACCCCATTTCTTCTTCTCTTCTCATGTTCTCATATCATCTTCACGATCTTGAAAATACCAAAATAATAATTACATTAGTTAATCTCCTTTGATAGAGTCTTCAAAAATAAGGCCGCCGCAGACAAGCCAAACATAACTCCCTTTCTGTTAAACCATCTTAGTTCTCAATTGTAAACAATAACATATGTTGCAGTTATATAAAATTCTTTGAAGTCTATATTGGTAGACTTGTTCAACTCATCTAATTGATTTATGAATGTATGAAGTTATTGCTAACCTTAAATGACTAGACTTTCATGTTTTCATAGGCAGTGGTAGCAGAGACCATATATCGAAGTTTTGGTGTTGAAATAGACTAGGAGATATTGCTTGTGATTGATTTAACAGACGCACTTGAGGTTTATTCAATTCTCTCGAGGTAAATGAGATTTCATTTACGGATCTTATGGGGAAGAAGAACTCGGCGCGGCAGAGTAGAACTCCGGCGCAGTGGTTGTCGAAAAATTTGCTCCGATTGTGAAATAAATTTAGGGGTTTTATGGTGGATCTTATGGGGAAGAAGAATATCAAATTAATTTTTCAAAATGGAATCCATGGTGGCTGAAAAATAAGAGAGAAGACGGTGATTGATATTGTTTAAGTTTAACCAATCTAAACATAAATGGGTGGTTTTTGAAGAGAAAGAAGAGAAGGTTTCAATGGTAGTGGTGGTGTGGCGAAAGGAGATCGGAGTGGGGAGATTGGCCACCGTGAAATGTAGTTGATGGTGGTGGAAACCAAATGGTTAGAAAGTTGTTAGTGTTGTTCTTCATTTGCAGAAAGAAAGAGAAAATGAAGTAGTAGGAGGGATAATATGTGCATAGGAAGAGAGGGAGCATGTGAGTTATTTTAATCTTGACCACTGATTTTTAATCAGAAGGCTATTAATTATTTCTAATTTCTTTTTTTGTTTTTTCTTAATTTTAAATTATACAGTGACCTTTGACCAGGTCAAAATTAGAGGGGGTCTATGAATTGCAAAAGGGGGTAAAGTTAAGGGGTTGGAAAGTGATTTTTTTTAATAGGGGGCCAAAATTGCTACCATGACAAACATAGGAGATCAAAAATGCATTTAAGCCTTCAACTAAAAAGAGAAATGTTGATCCCCATTTTCTATGAAAATGGAGAGGATCCGAACTCCATTCTCACTAGCAATATTTTTACAACTATTATCGTATACAATTCAATGATTTATAATATTATTTCTTTATAAATGATTTATAATATTTTTTTGAAATATAGTAATATGATTACGTTTAATATTAACATATATTAAAATATGAGCGTTGTTTAAAAATATGAGAATTTGTATTGATTTGTATCGTAGATTTATGTAAATGTTTTAAGGATAACAAATATAGTTTTTGGTATCTCTTGTGATATTTTATAAGTTTAAAGACATGCCATATTTTATCCTAATAATCCAATCATATAAGAGCATTTCTTTAATTATCTTTTATCTAGTTTGTCATCAGCTTTGCATGTTGATGTTCTCGGGATGTCCTTTGTAAAGATGTAATTCCCTTTTTTCCTTTTCTTTTTTTTTTTCTTTTCCTTTTCTCATGGAACCAAAAATAGTGTGAATATAATATAGCACATAAGATTTCTTTTAGTATTATTCAATCATATATAAATAGTAATAGAATAAAAAGGGTGAGTCCCCGTGAGCTTAGCTCACTTGGTAAGGGATAATGCATAATATATGCAGGGGTCGGGATTAGAATCTCAAACACCTCACTTATTCACCTTAAGGTGATTTTTTCTAACCACTAAACTACTTGAAAAAAAAGAATAAAAAAGGTGATATTTTTATGTAACTGAAGTTGGCGTAACCATGTTATCTAAATAGTAATAGAAAAACTAACCACAATGTAAATATAGTTTGGCAGCTATATGTGATTTCAATAGACACTCTCAATAGATAATTGTTTATTGTTTTGATGTTAATATTTCCAACGTTTACATAAGAGTGTAAGGAACCATTATACGTCTATATAAGAGTAAAAATGAATCATCATGTGTTTAACTAAGACCAGGAAAAGGAAAGAGTGCAACAAATAGTACCAATAAAATAGAAAAAAGAACAAATTATAAACGATACATTTTTTTTTATAAGCCAAATTATAAACGATACATATATACTTGCAAAAAAAGAAGATACATTTATGTTTCAGAAGACTAATTAGCTATAATTAAATCTTATTTAAAAGTTATTTGTGAAGTATAAATTGATGAGTTAAAATTCAATCTTGTATGCAAACAAATAGCAACAAAGTTATAACTTACTTAATAAAATGAATTTTGTGGAGTATAATTTTATGTTTTGTTAATTTAAATTGCAAGAGTGAGATAATTTTAAGAATTGGATAACATGTTGAATCTTAACTTCTTCTAAGAATAAAAAATTCTTTTATCTAGGCTAAATAGTTAAAATGCAAAAGTAAATATATGACATCAACATCCAAGCTTTTACAATAACCAAAATTAACTAAATATTCAAAGTGCTTTTTGAATCAACTTTGTCATTTGTAAGTAATATTCTTTTATTAGATTAAATAGTTTGTAAATCATTTAAAATTCATATATAAACTCTACTTAACCAACCATGTTTAGGCAAACTGTACATAAGATAATCTACATGGACAACTTCTAAGTTGAGTTACATCAATATTCTTCTTATATGAAAACTTCAAAATCTTTTATTTCTGACTTTGATTTTGTTTCTATCATTCTCATGAGATCATAAACATCTTTTAGATAACATTGCATCAAGAATGACACACATATTTATATTTCTAAATTTATCGAATTGTTCTCCTTTGATGGAAGACCTCCGGCATGGATTTCCTCTCAATTCATAATTAAACTTCAATGTAGTACCTATAACTTGAAATCAGCAGAATCAATAATTGAATAAATAAATTTAAATCTCATAAATATAAAATAGATAAATATATAAAATACATTGAAAATATAGAGGTAAAAATAAATGTAAAACAATTGATAACAATATGCACTTTATTCATATAGACAAACTTTAAAATTAAAAATAATTGATTTAAATGATATATTATTTAAAAAATATTATATTTTATCCATACATAAAAGTTGATATAATATTATTATAAATCTTAAATTAATTAATGCAAATATTAGAATTAAAGATATATACTTACACAAATTGTCATTTCATAGGTTTCCTGAGGAGCAATGATGCAACGAAAGAAAAACTATTAAGTCTGCTTTGTCCTTTTCTCCTCATCCGCATGAAAAATAGGCATATCCATATTAAATGATAAAATGACTATGAAAGAAAGATATAAAAAAAAGTAGATTAATAAACATTATATAAATAAAAAAATGAAAGATGAAATATTTTACAAATCTCCATAATGGAGTAACTTGAGTCTCTAAGACCTGCCACAAAAACCAATAAATAGTCAAGACATCTGTGAAGAGTAAGAAAAAGAAACAAAAACTATCATACAAAATTGAAGAGCATCATCCAGCAATTGTTTGGAAAAGATGGCAATGATCTAAAAATCCACAATTCAGCCCTTTATTGCTAATCCATTTTTTCAAATTTATATGACACTCCTTTTGTTGCAATGGAGAGGGTAAGATAAAAAAAAACCTAAAGCCTCAACATATTTATACACACAATGATCATGAATATGAATATGATAAAGACAATGACAGTTATTAATACAAATTATAACTAACTAATAATATCATGAATGAATGTTAATATTTAAGGAATAGAAGTTAAGGAACAGGAATTAAATTGTAGTTTAAAGGTTGAAGTGATAAATTTATTTTTAAAAATAATATGAGGATACAAATTAAGAGAAATTGCAACTAATTAATTTATTAACTCATATATATTATTTAACTTAAATGAATTGTTGCAACAATGAGTAAAAAATTATATTTAAAAAAATAAATAAAAAATGAATTAGTTATGCTTAGTAAAATATTACGTGTACTAACTAATAGATAATAGGGTTAATAGGCCTTTACCCCCTGTAATATAGGTCACTTTTGGTTTTCCCCCTATAATTTTTTTTTGTCAGATTTCGTCCTTGTAAAAAAATTATGGGAATTTTTTGAAAAAATACCAAAAAAATTAATAAAAATAAAAAAATCTAGTAAAAAAAAATTAATGAAAAAATTCTTGAAAAGATTAATATATATCGAAATTTTTTAAAAATTAATATATTTAGAAAAAAATCATATTTCCAGATTTTTTTCAATACCGAAAAAATTAAAAAATTCTGGAAAAATGGAAAAAATTCATATTATTTTTTCAAAAGTAAGAAGTTTTATTTTAATCTTTTCCATAATTTTTTTCCGAATATTTAGTTTTTTTAAATATGATGAATCTTTTTTCGAAAATTTTGATTTTTAAATATGATATTCTGGAATAAAAATTTCGTAAATTTCAATATATATTAATCTTTTCCACAATTTTTTTTCATTTTATCAGTTTTTTTTAATCATTTTTAATTTTTCCATATCATTTTTAAATAATTCGGTATTTTCTAATTTATTTTCAATTTTATTAATTTTTCTAGAATTTTTTAAGTTTTTTAAAAAAAATTTTAAAAAAAATCACAAATGCCACGTGTACCTAATAAAAAAATTTATACAATCAGCGCGCCGCGTCATCAGAAGAAGGTGACGCAACATGCCACATCAACAAAAATGCACAGTCAGCAGGCCTAGTAAAACAAATTTTTTTTTTTACAAGGATGAAATCTGACAAAAAAAATTTACAGGGGAAAAATCAAAAGTGACCTATATTACAGGGGGTAAAGACCTTAACTAAACATGCCACTAACTTACAATTGATTATTATTATACAATTATACAATTAATCTATGACTATCCAATTTACTAAACGTATGACTATAAACATACAAAGAAAATGAAAAGTGTGATGAGTGTTTTATAAGTTTAGATAAGAGAGTGTGAGATTTTTTAGAGGATGTATTAAATTGATAGAACGGAGAGTTGCAAAGTTTTAAGAGAAGTTAGATATTTATTTGATATAGTGGATTATTGTAAGGTTTTAAGAGAGGGAGATAATTCTTTGTAGAGTGTCACGTTATCACAAAGTTTGTATGAGAACAATTCAAGTTTCTTTTACAAACATAGATAGATAGATAGATAGATAGATAGTCTCCACCGAATATATGCTGGCATTGTATGAGACTTTTTTGTCGCTATTGTTTGTTTCCTTCCTTTTGTCTTGTCGTGTTGTGCTTTTTTTTTTTGTCATGTAGCCTAGTGGCTAGAGCTCACACAACTTTGTTGTAGAGAAGTGGAGTATCCGGGGTTCGAACCCCAGCCCTGCATATAAAATGCGATATCCCTACCAACTGAATTAAGCTCACGGGAATTTCGTGTTGTGCTCCTTTTATCACGACATCGAAGTGCATTAATCAAAGCACATAACTTAGCCGTACTAATTTTAAATAAAGAAATGCTATTATGTGGTCTAAACACATAAATTAAAAAAATCAAATGTTAAAAGTTTTTTTTAAAAAAAAACTAGTGCATTTAATATTTTAACAAGATAAAAAGAAAAGAAAACGGTGCTTGAAAGGGAAATTTTTGAATTTGTTTTGAGGAATATTTTTAAAATGTCAAATTTTTATATTTTTTCTAATACATAGTTAAATATATTATAGGTTAAAGATGTGCATCGGTATACGTAGAACCATCAATAAAGTCACTTGTTTTTGTTTTAGGAGAGAGGGAATGTGTATATTTTTAGGATTTTTTCAACGAATGCCCTAGGGATAATGGTTAAGGATGTCAAAAATGAAATTTCTTTTATAAAAAATAACAACTTTTTTAACTTTTATAAAATTAAACGTTTTACTTTTCACCAATTTTCCATGCATAATTTCTATTTAATCTTCTTAAGAGGTAGCATTTCCCATATTTTTAATAATTATAATTTATAAGTATCCACTATTGTTCGACAATAACTGATCTTCAAAAAATTTGTTGAATATACAAAGATAAATTCTCTCGTTCAATTTTTTTTTATGTGCAAGAGACATAACTTCTGCTATGGTCATACTCATCTCTTCAAGTTGTCTGGATCTCGCTGTTCAAAAAAAAAAAGTTGTCTGGATCTCTTATCACTGAACCAACCACATGCGGTTGGTGCGTTAAGTTTATTAGTAGGTTGGAAGGAGAAATGATGTTTGTACAACCATTTTGTGACAATTTTTAAATAAATATATCTCTTCATTGTTTTTGACCAATAAAAAGAGAGAAAAACAAAGTGATCATTAAAGTTGTCTCCAAATGGATGTACATATATCACTATCCGATTGGAAAACAAACTATGTGATATATTTTTATTGAAACTAGCTTTTAATAATCAATAGGTCAAATTAGTAATACGTACTATCTTAGTAGTATCTTTTTGTCTGTTTCTTTCAGGACAACTTTTTTGTCTAATTTTTAATTAAAGACAAAAAAAGTTTCTAAACATTGAAATGTGTTAAAGCTGTGTTTTTCTTCTCTAAGAATTAGGCTGTCTTCTCCGCAAACATCGCTGTTCTTGTTGACCAACCCACTTTATATGTAAGTACAGCTACCTTTTTCAAAAGGGTCACTCACTAGATTCATACATAACTAGTTACACCTCCACTTCATCTTTTTCCTTTCATAATATTCCTCTTGTATTTATTTGTTTACTTTTTCATATAGTAGTAATACTATATCTGAAACCAGCTCCACTGTGTTTTATTTATTTCATTTCTAATAATAATTGTTCAACGTTACTTACTAAAAGGTTTGATTTTGATGACCAAGTAAGTTTGTTTATTAATTTCCACAAGTTTCTATTTTTATGATATGCTTAGGATTGTGATTTGTGAATGGATAGTAATAAGCATCAAGGTGGTGGTGAAGTAAGCATGATGGAGAATAGAAGAGAAGTGGTGGTTCCTATTTCAAATGTGAGTGGAGAAACCCAAGATCATGATCATGAGTTGAAAGTTTTTGAATCTTCACCTCGCTACTCTTCGAAGTCACCACCTTTAAACTGTGCTTCCCCTGAAATAAGGTTCATCCCTAGCCCAAATAAGCCCCCAAAAGCTCCTGCTACAAATGCAAACCTTGCTACAAGAAAATCTTTTAAAAGATCAGTGTATTCTAAGCCCAAATCAAGATTTGGTGAACAACCTTATCCTATTGATGAAACCCTTTTAGAAGAGAATGTTACTTATTCAAATTTGCAAGAACATTTATCTGTTACTTCACCTTATAGGAACGCATTTAATAAAGCATCACATTCACCGAATAACAAGTCCGGAACGGTGAATCGATCTGTTTCGATTACTTCCGTCGTCACTCCTAGAACACCTTTGATGGCATCTCCAGGTCCTGCTGGTGAGGATCTTGATGAAATCATTTACAGGAAAGTTGAATCCAGTAGAGGCAAGCGTAAGAGACTAACGACAAAAGTCTTGATTGAATTGTTCGTTTTTGTATGCATCGCGGGTAGCTTGTTGGCTAGTTTAACGGTTGAGAAACTGAGAAGGACAGAGCTTTGGAGTTTAAGGCTTTGGAGGTATTGTATGCTTGTGATGGTGACATTTTGTGGCATGTTAGTTACCAAATGGTTCATGCACATTCTTGTTTTCTTGATTGAAATGAACTTTTTGTTGAGGAAAAAAGTACTTTATTTTGTCCATGGATTGAAGAAATGTGTCCAGGTTTTCATTTGGATCAGTTTGGTTCTCCTCACATGGGTGCTTTTAATCAATCGTGGGGCCCATCGATCAAAATTGGCCGCAAGGATTTTGAATGATATAACATGGACTCTTGTTTCCCTTCTCATTGGAGCATTTTTGTGGGTTATAAAGACATTGTTGCTAAAGGTTTTGGCATCGAGTTTCCATGTTAAGTCTTTCTTTGATCGAATTCAAGAATCAATCTTCCATCAATATGTTCTGCAGACTCTCTCTGGGCCTCCACTTATGGAAGAGGCTGAGAAGATAGGCGGAACTCAAAGTATTGGTCATTTTAGTTTCAGGAGTACTACCGCTAATGGCGGCACAAAGAAAGACATTATTGATATGGCAAAGCTTCACAAGATGAAGCAAGAGAAAGTTTCCTCGTGGACTATGAAGATTTTGGTAGATGCAGTAATGAATTCAAGGCTGTCCACAATCTCTAATTCACTAGATGAAAGTTTTTATGATGTAGAAAATGAACCGAATGATAAAGAAATTACTAATGAGATGGAAGCAACTGCTGCTGCCTATTACATTTTCAGGAATGTTGCTGCTTCCCCTAGCTGCCAGTAAGAATATATGCATTATTATTACTTTTAGAGTTGTTGCTGCTTGTAAGAGTCTGTTTAGATTAACTTAATTGAGGTTATCTACTAGCATAATCATTTGTGAGACTGTTTGGGAGACCTTATAGAGAATAACTTATAGCTTAAATGGAAACAATTTGACTTTATGTTATCTTCTGTTATAGATGTGGCTTATATATTGATAAATGCTTAATTAAGTTGTTTATCCAACCATGGCCTATGTGTATTTTCCCTTCTCCTTGTTTTGATATCTGTCACTCTTGTTGCTGCTAAAAAGTTCTCTCATTATGAATAGGGACATTGATGAGAATGAACTCCGTCGTTTCATGATTAAGGAAGAAGTTCCTTTGGTATTTCCCCTACTGGCACAGTCAGAGACAGGGCTCATTACCAGAAAGTCTTTAGCAGATTGGGTGGTAAGGTCTTTAATGTTCGTTATAAATTTGTCAACATCATAACGAAGGATTGAAATTATGTTTGGACCATAATGTTTATATTTTTCAGTTGAAGGTTTTTCAAGAACGTAAAGCACTGGCACACGCTTTAAGTGACACTAAAACAGCTGTAAAACAATTGAACAAGCTTGTGACAGGGGTCCTAGTAGTGGTGACCATAGTAGTGTGGCTTCTTCTAATGGAGATTGCGACAACAAAAGTACTTGTATTCCTCTCATCGCAGCTAGTACTCGCGGCTTTCATGTTTGGAAACACGTGCAAGAATATATTTGAAGCCATCATCTTCGTGTTTGTAATGCATCCGTTTGATGTTGGCGATCGGTGTGTTATAGATGGTGTTGAGGTAACTTATGTAGCAGCCGAATTTAATTTTGTTGTTTGGGATTCGCGTATTAATGCCTTTTAATTATCTGGCAGCTATTGGTTGAAGAGATGAATATATTGACAACAGTATTCTTGAAGCTTAATAATGAAAAGTTGTATTATCCAAACTCCGTCCTCGCCACTAAACCGATTAGCAATTATTACAGAAGCCCAAATATGGTTGACAAGGTAGAGTTCTCGGTTGATTTCACAACACCAGCAGAGAAAATTGGGGCACTGAAAGAAAAAGTAAAGAGGTAAGCTACTGAAGTTTATCATCAATTTAGAACAAACCGTCTTATTGCCGTAATCTTAGTATTTCAGTGCATTTCTTTGTTCTAATGTCTTTTTGAAAACTAGGCATTTGGAGAGGAATCCACAATTCTGGCATCCTAATTTCGGCTTGGTAGTGAAGGAGATTGAAAATGTAAATAATATTAAGATGGGTCTTTTTGTTACTCACACAATGAACTTTCAAGAGTTTGGAGAGAAGACCAAGCGGAGAAGTGAACTGGTGATGGAAGTAAAGAAAATATTTGAAGAGCTCAATATCAGATACAACCTTCTTCCACAAGGTGTTCATCTTAGACACATGGAACCTGACACAAGTTATCTCAAATGACGGTTCTTTCTCACCGCTATGCAACTGCATGTATGTGCTCCTTTTGTTTCTTTGGTCTGCCAAATACCATCAGTTTTTTTTCTTTGGTTGGTTTTATTCATGATTCATGAATCATGAATGCTGTGAGTGGTTATATATATATATAGTGAAAGTAAAGGCCTATGTAGAAAAATTTAAAAATATTTTTACATGTGATTATTTAAGTGACGTATTCAGGACTGTTAAATCTTATGTACCAACCTTGAAGTTGATCAAATGTGAAATTTTGTCCTACAGTTGAACTTCATCCCTTGAATCTGGCTATTTTATGATTGGCTCAGCATTACTTCTCATCTATGATGCTTCAACACGGACACCGGACATGATATCAATACATAATTTGAAAGAATTAAATAATTGAATGAGATCACATGTTCGGAGTCGTGTTTGTGTCGGACATCGGACACGCCTTCACTAGGAAGTGTAGGTGCTATATAGCTTTTGATGTTTGTTGTTTGTTGTTTGGAGGCTTTGTTCCTCTATTTTTTCCTGTCATCAAAATGAAAGAATTAGAGTATTTTTTGTTAAAAATAAATAAACAAACATACACACATGTACAGTCAGTAACTTCCTTAGCATAACAGTAAGTCAATAACTAACATGTTAAGGTAAAATAAGCATAAGATTATGCCAAGTGTAATCTTATGATTTTTTATTTTTTTTACAATTGACAATGTGTAATCTTATGAGATGATAACCCTATCTCACAAATACCAGGTGGAGAATGTTCCACGTAGGATAACCAACATATGCCACCTCATCTGAAAATCTCCAATTTCCATCTATCATAATCTTATTGTGTCCATTACCTTATCAAAGTATCAAGCACATAACTTTTCTGCAGAGTCTACACAGGTCAGGTAAGCAAGCACATCTCAAGAGCAAAAAAAAAAAATGGCATCTGCTTCTGTTGCAACAGCTTTACCACTGAGCTCTGCTGCCCAAAGCAAGCTGAAAAATCCATCATCTGAATCCTTTTTCAGGCCATTACCGGCAACACAACCAAAGAGGATCACACAGTCAAAATCCAAGTTTGAAATTAACGCATCTTTGAAAGAGAAGGCAGTGACAGCACTTACAGCTGCATCCTTGACAGCCTCCATGGTTATACCTGATGTGGCTCATGCAGCTGGATCTGATCTCTCACCATCTCTCCAGAACTTTTTGCTAAGCATTTTTGCTGGTGGAGCTGTGCTAACAGCTATACTTGGAGCTGTTATTGGGGTTTCCAACTTTGATCCGGTTAAGAGAGCTTAATTAATTAAGTATGTCTTGAAAAGCTTTTTAATTTTATGTCCTTTTGATTTAATGTAATATGTTTATGTAACTGGTTGCATTATATGTTCAAAAGTGCTGCTCCTTATCTTTTATTCTCTTTAGTCTTCTTATTTTTATTGCATTTGAGTTTATACTTGGGGAGTAGGAGTGATCATCATCTTTTAATTTTAAAAGGGTATGATAAAATTATTTGAGCTTATATACTAGCATAGACACTTCTAACACTACTTGGAGAACTTAAGGAAACAACTTATGACATGTTCAACTTATTCATAAGCACTTATAAGTGCTTATGCAATAAGATGCAAAATAAGTTGTTTATCCAAACAGGGCCGTTTCAACCTGCATAGATGGTGTGTCGTTCAGAACTCAGAGGTATACTTCTAGAAACAATTTAGTTACAAGGTTGGGAGAAAAGTAGCACCCTAAAGAAAGACCTCATAGATTGTCTGTTAAAAACCACAATGAACTATAAAGCTTAATTCTTATTGAGGAAATTCAGAGTAGGAACAAATCTATCATGTTACATTAACACACAGGAGCTTCCAAATCAACCTAACTTAGATATATTGACTCAAATTGATGAAACAATGCTAAAGCTAGAGATTAAAACAAAATCACAAGCTTAAATAAACTCCGAATAAGCTATTCCAAACAACTCGAGTTCCTCAAGCCCTGCGATGATTTTGAAGTGAAATTTAAACTCAGAAATATTTGAGAAAGTATACTGCAAGAATTCATCTTCAACCTACGGCTTGAAACATCAGAGACGATAAGCAACACCTTGTCCAGGAACGAATCTGGCATTTTCTTCAGTGTACACATGAGTTTCATTCTGAAGCCTGAAACAAATATGTTTTTGGTGTCAACTTCCAAAACATTTGAGTGAGAATGTTGATATCATAATCAGAATTCTTCGTTGAAATGCGAATTGCAAAAAAGAAATACTGGAGTACTTACGATTGTGAAAGAGTCTTGTTCATGGTGGTAGATGAGTGGAACCAGTCACCAGTTAAATAGAGCAATTCTCCATTTATTCTTTCTATGATTCTTTTGTCCATTTCCACAGAACCAATGAATAATGGTTGGTCTGAAGCCTGGATTTAAAGGCGCTTTAAATAAAATATGCACTTGTAAAAATGATTGATGACAACTAAGTTATACAACAAAAGCAATTTTATTTTATTTTTCTTCTTTTTTTGATTACCATTACCCATCCCCAAGTATCAGCAAAAGATGGTACATGAGTTGTGTATGCTATCACATCTGCAAAGAATCATGAACAAGAAGAACAAATGTTTGAGTAAAACAACAACAAAATATCCATTGTTAAATCCAATTGCTTGAATTAAATTTAATTACATTTAAAGACTTGTTTGATTGTGTTATATATAGAAGTGAAGACCTCCTTGTGTGTCAAGATACCTGCCGGTCCAGCCTGTACAAGATATCATTCAGTTGGTAAATTCTAACAAAAATACTTATAATATAGTTCAATAAAAAATCAGAATCTTCTTTAATTTCATAAAATCTATATAGTTGGGACATTGTTTTATTTTACCTGAGTCACAAAAATGCCATTCTCATTGAGCTTGAGCTTCAGGGTATTTTCATAGAACGATTTTGTATAAAGTTGATAACAAGGTCCACCTTCAACTGGGTCTGCAAAATCTCCAACAATGATATCAAATCTCTCTTTCCTTTTCTCTAATTCGTCTCTACAATGTAAAAATTAGTGTTTAAATTTTAGCTTCAAATATATATATATATTTTTTTGTTATGTTCAATTTATTGACCATTAGTTTACTCAATAATGTTTAATAAGCGAAACAAGGTAGTACGTTTGAGTGTGGTTGGTTAAGTTACATCATCAAATTATTCAATATCATGTTATATTTTTTATATAAATTTCTTTAAAAGTCAAATTTTAAATGAAGTTTGCTTAGTGCAACGGTACCCAACAAAACTTCATGGTACCTAAGAATTTAAGTAAACATAAACTAAAATAACAAGAAAAGGGAAAATGAAAGATGCATACTTGGCATCATTGATGACAAGGTCGAGCTTCTTGTGAGCAAAGGCCTCCCTGTTTGTAATCAAATATTCTTTGCAGAAATCTACCACCTCCTGTTTGGTTCATAGTTAATTTGAGTATCAAACTATATCAATCTTAAGATCATATAATATTATTGATGGATATGGATGAAGATTAATAATGGGCTCGGTGGTAATAACCTGATCTATATCACACATTATGACTCTCTCTACTGACTTGTGCTTGAGGGATTCCCTAGCAGCAGACCCTTCACCACCTCCCATTATAAACACTTTTTTGGGGCTGTCACAATAATCAATAACATATGCTTCTTTATGTTAGTCCAATACGTTAAAATGCCGAATCCCACACGTTAAATTAAATTCAATGAATCGTATAATTATATAGAAACTTACTTGGGGTGACATAAGAGAGGGGGATGAATCAAGCATTCATGATAAATGAATTCATCCATTTCAGCACTCTGCATCTTCCCATCAATCACTAGAGCCTAATTAATGCAACATAAATAATCATCAGTATGAATCCATTGTCCATGATAGAAGTACTAAAGCAAATTGCATACCTTTCCAAAACGCTTTGTATCCAAAAGAGCTATCTCTTGGTAATCACTCATCCCTTTATGAAGCACACTATATTGAAAAACATGGAAACATAGATTTAATGATGATGTGAAACATAAGTCCAAATTGTGAAAATGATAGTCTACTGGTTTACATAAGGTTTTCTATATATGTCACTATTTATAAATTCGTTTTATATCTTATCTTTAATTTATAAATGTGGGACTTAGATTTTTTTTTCAAATATAATTGACTTGTGAGTTGTGTTGTGACTGTAGTAGTGAATATCAAAAGGAATGATGAACCTGTTCAAAGCAAAAGACCATTTGAGATCATCATCGATAACTTCCTCATACCAAGGAATATCATGGTCGTATTTATCGGTAAGGTGATTATCTATTTCATCATGGCCATACTTTGGGAACCCATTAACGTATAGTAGCTTTGGAGCCTCACCCATGTTTGGAAAGTAAACAGTGGGAAGAGTTAGTAGATTGTAGATACAGTTATATGAGATGAGATTTGCATGTAAATTGTGAACTGCACTTGCTTTTTATAGCCTTTTGTTTTTATTTTCCTCAATCTTTAGCAAAATTCTTTTTTTTTTTGTTCTCCTACAAAATTCTTGAATGCTATAATAATACACAAATTTAAATGCAAAAATTGTGATTGCATTTTCTTTTTTTGAATTTTTATGGCAATTTAGCCTATTAGCCACTTGGGTTGAGTTGATCGTGTTGGTTTAAAATCTTGGTGTGTTGCTCTCAAGTTTGACTCTCATCGATGCCAATTTCAGTAGACTAATTTGACTTAAAAAAATATTTTTTTGGATGAAATTCTAATAAAAATACAATTAAAACCACATTTATCTTTAATTATAAGACTTTTTTGAGATGACATAAGACACTTTTGAGATGACACATGTATATTAATAATTTGAAAATGTAATTATATTTAGAGACACTTTTTTCTTGGGTTAAATAAGTTTTTCGTCCTTATAAATATAGCAAATTTTGATTTTAGTCCCTAAAAAAATTAAATCGAACGTTTTCATCCTCACAAATTTTTTTATTTTGATTTTGGTACTTAATGGCCAATTTATGTTCATATGAACATCAAGATTATAACTCTTTCATGTTCAAATTGTATCAATGTTATGCCCATTTATTATGTTCAACTTTTATATATTCATATTATGTTCAAAAAATGTCAAAAACATATCAAAATTATATCGATTAGGGACCAAAAATAAAACAAAAAATTTTGTGAGGATGAAAACATATAATTTTATTTTTTAGGGATTAAAATCAAAATCTGATATATTTACCGGGACGAAAAACTTATTTAACCCTTTTTTCTTCTCAAAAGGTGCTTAGTAACCTAACGAAAATATTGGGAAAGAAGAACTACATAACCATGAAAGATAAACTGTATAACCATGATAAAATAATATATTTATGATAAAGTTTTTTTGGATAAAATATTTTTGATAGCGTTAAAAATAAAGAAATGTATAACATCTTTTAAAAAGGAAAGTGGGGTAGGGAGAAATTTTTATCAATTAAGTGACATTAATGGACATTTTACGATGGTTCCACTTTTAACTCGACATCTTGAGATAACAAAGTTAAGCTCAAACCATCTTGCTAATTTCTCGAGTATTAATTTAAAATATTACTCCCTTTATGTTTTATTATATGTTATTATATGACAGTTTATATCAATACATCATTAATGTTTAATTTTCCAATCATATCATTTACTATTTATTAATCTCTCTTCTTTCAATTTTTAATATCACTTTTGCTACGTTATAATGAGAGATAATTTTGTAAAATGATTCATAACTTCTTTTTCCATACGAAATTAATTACATTTTTTTGGTCAAAAATTAACTACATTTCTTAATATGTGTGAAAATTTGTAAAAGACTTGTAACAAAATATGGAGGGAGTATTTATATTGGTATGTTATATGGAGTAAGAAACATAGGGCAATTATAATTTGTAAATATTAGGATGCTTAAAAAAAAAGTATATAATGGTATAGTTGTGTTTTCTCCAAATTTTTGCTTAATTCATATGAATATTTTCGGGAAAATGCTATTTTGTGTTTTAAATGCATAAGTTAAGAAATGAAATATAAAAGTATTTTCTTTGAAATTGAACATTTAATATCTTAAAAGTTATCTTTCAAATATAAACTTGTCTTTAAATTTCATCTTTAACTTCTTAAAATGTATCCTTAAAGTATAAGTTATCACCACTCATATTTATAATACTTTTGACCCGACACAAGAATATCATAATTGTCTTCAATGCAACAAATAGTCTCCGTGATTAACATCACTTTCGCAACTGTTATTTCTGTTATAATTTATTAAGTATTTTTCTTTGTGGTTAGTGGGATTTTTGTCCAAAATAATAATAAAAAAGGCTCTCCATAATAACAACTTGAAGCAAAAGCAACTATACATATAATTATATACACTATTGCCACTAATTAAATGTAAAATTTGGTGTACTGTATTTGATGTCAGCTAGATAAGGTCCATGAAATGCAAAGGTCTGCTCAGACCCCATTTATCACTATCAGATCTCGTATCTGGTTACTATATTATCAATTAACATTTAACAATATAATAAAGGTGTCCAAATTCAGAAGAATATGGCCTTCCATGACACGGACCATCACACATCAATAGTTCATATGCATTATGGTTTTTTAGTGATGCCTAGCAGGATATTGTGATTAATAAATCTTTCCAAATTAGATATGATGATTCGTTAAGGCGTGTTACTTTGTGCAGAAGGGGGTGTACCTCTATGCACCTGAATATTGAAAAATATACGTACTAGAATATGTAGGACATTGACGCAAGCAACACCTGAGATGGAAAATTATGAGAAAATAAATCACCTGCTTTTGCCTCACTAATTTTTCACAAGTGCATGTTTGTTTTACCAAATTATCCCTTGTGTATATACGGTGGCGGAGCCAGAAATTTTATACAGCATGGGTGAAATTTTTATCGTAAAATATGGCGTTTTAAGAACGTTAAAATATGGCTTTACACAAAAATTATAAATTTTCGACAAACGACAAATTAATTATAAATTTTTAAAGTGTCAAAAGCTCAAAAAACAAAACAACAGAAATCTCGACCTATAAATCTAATTTTGAGCTCATTATTTGCAGAGTGATGTAGTATTTTTACGTGATCAAAAGTAAGTATTATATGTATCGTCTCCTCAAGGACTAGTGCGATATCACGGACCGTTCAACACCAATTATCATTTGAAGTTAAAAGAGTAGTTTGTTTGTTTGCTTAGAATCAAGTTAACTATGTTGTAAGATTAAAAATCGAGATTAATAAGGCGTGAAACTTGTTAGGATTAGAGTTCCTTGATCAAGCATTACACGTAACCTAAAGATCATACATGGATTCTAGCTTTTCTTTGATATTACCACGTATCCCTCGTCAATATCATTTGTGTCCAAATAATATTGTGACTTCAATTGTATCGTTTAATCGTCGATGTCTCAAACTATTAAACGATTCAAGAGCCGTTCTTATCGTTTAATCGACGATTTCTCAATCTATTAAATGATAAGAAAGCATTAAGTTTGGATACAAAGAGTGATTATCTAAACATTTCCATGTGTAGAATTTATGTTTGGATAGAGGATTATTCTAAACCTAGATTCAAAAGTATTTTTCAATCACAATTAAATCAAACATAAACAATAAAGTGCAAGAATAATCTCAATATCAAATCAAATGTTAGAACCATATATTTATAGATCAAAAGATTACATGTTTAGCTAAGATCAAGTACCTGTAATCCCAACAATGGAGATTTAGCTACTCATTGTCATGGAAGCTTTGCAAGAATGAATTGAAATGGAAAGATTCATTACAACTTTGTGATTTCTCAACAAATGAGGAAGAACCCACCTTCTGTCACTCTCACTCTATGAAGAACAAGCTCTATCTCTCTCTCTAAAGCTATTGCAAAATATTCTATGAGATTATAAGATATCCTCATGAAATGATCAAGTGGGCTATTTATAGAAATTCTATTCTGCATCAACTCGTCTCGCGAGTTACTTCATTCGCCATGGCGAGTTGCTGTTTCTTCACCAGTGGGTTTGTGCCACGTCAGCTCTGGGAAGTTTAAGCCGCCCTAATTCGCCTCGCGAGTAATGTTGTTCACCATGGAGAGTACTTGACCTCCTTGCTCGCCTTTCACATGACATTGCGAGTTGGTGGCGAAGACTTTCTGGAACTCACTGGAATTGCTCGCCTTCTTCTCGCCTTTCATTCCTTCTACTCGCCATGGCGAGTAAGCCTTTGTACTTCTTCATTGTTTTTCTTCTTTGCTTAGTGTCTTGAGTTCAATTCCTGCACAATTTGGTAAAGTAAGATAGATAATGCGTAAAAGGGTAATAATCACTTATCTCTCGGCTTTTCCCTAAATAACTTGCAAAACAAGTAACAAAAGTGCCTTAATTATTCATTTAAAATACAACTTTCTGGCACTTATCACAGCATGATCTGTAAAGTTTCATAGCATTTCGAAGTCGTTTCAATTTATTTTGATTTTTCAACCAAAACGTGCAAAATTGAAATTTTGTTCCGAGTAAGCATATACTCACAGGTTAAATTTAGTTCCCTAATTTTGTAGGCATGACTAGAAAAAATAAGAACCTTCTCACTGGAATTTTGTAGTTTTTAAACGAGATACAAATTAATTATAAATTGTTTAAGAAATTCATAATTATGGGGAATAAAAATTCATAATTCTGGTTGAAATTTTTTTATTTTTTGTGTAAAGCTATATTTTAACGTGTTAAAGATGTATGGAAAAAATTCAACCTCTATGTCACATTTTTATACTACGCGTATATTATAAGGTCAAAAATGAGAAGAAACTCGAATTATAATGTTAGAATATATGTTTTTTATTTTACAGGGTCATTTTTCAGACATAATGTATATTACACGATCAATTTGAACAATTAACCCTTCAAAATAAGAGAGATGAACCTGCCAATAGTGTCATAAATAAAATTATGAGGTAAATGTCATTTCCGAGACCTCTTTACGTGTGAGAATTTTTTCAGATTTTGCCCAAATTTTTCTTTTTTGAAGTGGGTTAATCGGCTATTGGGTTGCACCATATATAAAGAAAGTGTCGATTGAGTCCGGGTAAGTCTCTGCGGTCGTCGGGCGGTGAAACCGCCTATGTGTATAGATATATTTAAGGGAAATATTAATTTTTCCTATTTCAAGATACATTGATAGTATTTATGAAGGGCATGTTTGAAAAAAGAATAATAAATGCATTTCAAAATTTGTAGATAATCTTATATTTAGAGACAATTTTTTTCTTTTTAAATAGTCTTATAATTAGGGACAAAATGAGTAATGAATTATGGTTCTTAAATTTTTGTTTCTACCTTTCGAGAAAGAAAAAAAATGTTTGTATTGGGTAAAAAAATAAAAATTGTATGTATTTGGAATGTGCTCTCGGAGTAAAGCCTAGGATTAAAACTTTTAAATTTAAACAAATGACTTTAGCTGAAATCTGAACATAAATTTAAATCAAGTAGACTAGAATCTTAAAAGGTCCTAAAGGGAAGATGAAAATACTATCATTACCTTAACTCATTGATTACAAATGCAATAACTTTTCACAAGAATTAATTTAGAAAAAACAACATGTGTCCTTGCAATTATGTGTTCAACTTGAAATGCCGATATTGCAAGGTTGAAGACCCAAAACTTAAAAAATAAGCACATATTAAATAATAGAACTCTAACTAACATTATAAGTGCAACATAACATGTAATTTACAAACCTAATCATAATACTTTAACTTTAAAAACTTGTGATTTGAGAGGTGTATCTTTTTAGCTTAAACTAGCTTCAATTTGGAAGCTATGGTGGATCTTCGGTTCTAATGTTTAGATTGATTCATTCCCTTCCATTCAAGTTTTATTTCACCTATAGAAACAGTTGGGAAAGGGTTTGGAGCATTTTGACACCAAATTTGATTTTTGACCCCTGAACCCCTTGAATTAAGCCAGAAAACTTCCTGAATTTGGTCCTAGGGGGTCCAATATCAGCTATGGTTTTCTAATAGAATTGATTTCCAGTGTTAATCTAGGGTTTGTCAAATGAAAACTTTAGGAGAAAACCTAATGTCAAAATCTATTTTTGTTTGGAAATTATCTGACTCTAAAGTGGGAGTTTTAATAGCAGATTGGTTATGAGTCTTGTTCATGATATACTCCTATTATTATTTACCAGCAAGTTAATGGTTGCTGATATGTTGGGATGGTGATATCAATATGTTTGATTAGAGCATAAATGCATAAGAAAATACATAGAGAAATGGGAGTGAGGCGTTAACCTTTTTTAGAGGAAGCAACAACAGAAAGAGGTTCAAATGCTCGCCAGATGGATTTTAACAACAATATGGAACATATAATTATTGCAATTATGAGTTTGGTTAGAGACAAATACAAAGCAAACTACTTCAATACAAGAGAGTCAAATATGTTGTACTGAGAGAATATTTGAAACCACAGACGGAAGCACTTAGTCTCGCACATGAAAACATGCTTGTCAGACAAGGATTGCAGATAACTTGACTAAGTATATCACTGGTGACCATTTAGTCATTCAAGCTTAACAAATCATGACAATTTTTTTAATTCATGATAGAAAATGAAGTAAAACCAACAATTGGCTCCTCCTTTATTCCCCTCATAGAAAAATCTGGTACTATTATCATCCCATAAATCTCTCTTCTTAAGTATTAACGTTCAATAAGGCAAAGAATATTGATTACTATACCTATAGATGATATGGATCTTGAGAGTAGAACTAATGGAAACCATGCTGACATAAGAAGAAAATCAAAATGACTGAAGAATACAATACCAGAGGAGAGTGAAGGAAAAAAGGCACCAAATTCAACATACAACCAACAGATTTTAAGTCTTCAACCGTCACGTGACCTTGTGCTAATATGTCTAAAATAGCAGCTTCCTCTATGCCGGTAGTGCCTGCATTAAGCCGTTCTTTCACACCGTCTCATAATTTGCATTAAGCCGATCTATAGCATCATTTTTCTTTCCCTAACTAAACATGATGTCAAAGTGCGTGCTATTAAGTGGAAGTGAAACTTCCAAATTTTCTCAATGATTAAACCAGGAATTATTACAAATAAGTAAACGGCAAAATACTTCTTAGCCAAAATAAACCACAAATCCATTAAACTTTGCAACTCGCAGTAATCCATTTCCAATCAATGTGATGTTTGCTACTACACAAAAAAACAATACAAGAACTTAAATTACATGAAGTGGTTAATCTGCAATTGTGGATCTCATGATTATTTAACCAAATCAATAACATAATGCTTGAAAATAACCTTTGAAAAACATAAATTATTGAACAATCAATCAATACACAGAGAAGCTATACCACAATCAAATACCCTACTGCAAAAGATCAATTTCTACAAAAAGAACCAGAGCATTCAAAAAAATGTCTGCCATCTGATTGCACTGCAAATGTAAATAAGATCAGGACAAGTCAAATCTGGTAAAATTACCTAAACAACTCTCTTCCGGAATTCCAAATTGCATCCGATTAGCTTTGGCTAGCTTCCTCATGTCTGCCATTGAATACTTCTCCTTCATCTTACGAAGCCTACGACCACCTCTTTTCTTCTTTTTAAGCTCAGAATCAAGCACCGGAAGTGGTTCAGGTTGCTTAGCCGGAGGGGGTTCTTGCCACTTCTCAATTTTTGTTCGGATCTCATCTCTGAGAGCTCTTCCAGTTTTACCAGATGGGTCCCCACATATTGAGTCTACTCGTGCGGCAAGTGTAGACTTTGCAGCCAGGAGTCTGCATGCCCGCATCCTTAAAGATGGATGAGTAGTCTGAATAATTTGAGTTTGCTCCAAGTAACCAACATGAAATTGCGATGTTGCAGTGGAGAAACCAGCAAGATTTATTTTCTTGGCTCCGAGAAGCTGAACGTTACAAGCAGGCATGTTTGCAAGAGCTGATAGGCCACCAGCTGTTCCGACGAGCTTAGCTGCAACATCAGTCCCAACAATTACAGAAAGAGTGGGTGCAATGCAACTCATTAATTCTACTCTCTAAAAAATCAAGAACTTTCTTCTTTGCTGAGTCAAGAGCAAGAGCTCGATCGCAAGCCTCAATTGTCTTACTAAGGACTTGTTCTGGAAGTGGCTTGCCAGTCGTAGTAGACGCTGTAACTGAGACAACCATGATAATGGCTGAGGGTAAAAGGCCTTGTAAATCAGTAAGAGTTAGATCCATTTGATTTCATATCTTCTTAACGACACGTGCATAATCGATTGGGTGGTGTACTATTGATTCGAGCTCTGGGAATTTGAAGCCATACTTGTCGCGGATAAAATTGTGGATAATAATAATTTCATTTTCAATGTCAACTAACAAAGCATTGTATTCCACAATTGATTCTGAGACATCTGAACTCGCTTCCTCCACTTTCTGTACAATATCCATGTATCCAAATCTTCATCCATGTCTACAGCAGCAGCTTCAAGATCATGATCAGGAATTGCAGCCTCGTTATCAGATAGTTCGTCGAGGTCAGCAAGAAAAGTAGCATTGTCGATCATATGCTTCATCCTTTGCGATTCCAATACCGCGGCCTCGTCGATCTTAAAAGCCTCACTGTCGAAACTGTTGAGGGTGATCTTCCTCGTTGTTGACATTATGAATTTGATTTTGATTTTTTGGATATTCTTCTTCTTCCCTCTTCGAAACGTAAATCCCTAACCTCAATTTGTTTATTTTTTTTAGTTAGAAAGAAAATAGTGAGTGAAATAATCAATGCGCCTGCGTGGGTACTATTTATAGCTACACTGAATGCATACTTGGCCAACAAGTCATGGTTTAGATCCACAACCTTTAAGATAGGTGATTATAACAAGGTTGTCTTTTTTAATTTTTTTTTGGTTATAAATTGATCTTTTAAATCATAAAATATCTGCATCATTATCATATTTTCATCAAATTCGGTTAAATATGTCCAAATTCACCGGTTTCAAAACTAGAGTTTACAGATGTGTTATTCGATCTTGATTTGAAATTAAATTGATCGATTACTTAATTTATCATATTATTGATAAAAAAAAATTACTTGTAAAATTAAATGTTAATTCAAAAACAACTATATTTAACCGTAAGTAAATACACGTAAGTAATCCTTATTTATTAATTTTATTAGGTTTGCGGCAACTTAACCTAATAATTTCCCTCTAAAATGTTGTATTAGGTTAGCAGCAATTTAACCTAACAAATTCCATCTAAAATGCAGCAATCCCTAATATTTCTCCTCACTGATGAGCTTTTCATTCATATCCTGTTGTGTCATCGTTTGTATATATCTATTGTTTCTGTAGACTTTTGTTTGACAAGTTGTTGTACATTTATTTATTGCGTTTACAAACAGAATACCCTAATTTTCATGCAAATAATCTTATTAGGTTTGCAACAACTAAACCTAGAAAATTTCCTCCAAATAATCCGCATTAATTGCTAAGTGCTAACCCTAATTATGTATTTCCTTCCAACACTTCTTCAATTTGAAATTAATGTTTTTTTTGTTAGGAACCATGAATTGCATTAAATTACATCTATTGTTATACCCCTTGGAAAATACATAACTCTTCAACCAAGCAAACATCTTCAAAATAATTAATACATTGTATAAGATCTCTTTTATTATTAAATTCTATGATATATGCAAATATGATATGTATTTGGTTGGAAAAATATATTATTACTTTTAGTAAATATC